>SDBT01004765.1_pt1 | contig 22934 bp, 25 predicted proteins | sample 2277101 | NCBI WGS metagenome assembly SDBT01 (sample SAMN10404973, study PRJNA504765) | marine sediment metagenome | isolation source: marine sediment core GS10_PC15, 103 cmbsf | place: Arctic Ocean: Southern Knipovich Ridge | collected 2010 | reverse complement strand
AATGTTAAGCAGAGTGATTGGGAATGCAAAAGGGGTTATTGTTCCTCACAACCTGATAAAAGATATAGGAGATATAATAATTGTCCAGGATAGTGCACTTCCTTTACATGGGCATGAAGAGGATTGATTTATATGGACGTTCAATTATCTAAAGACCAGATGATGGGTTATGACAGAAGCAACATTGTGTTTACACCAGATGGCAGGATTATTCAGGTTGAATATGCCAAAAAAACAGTAAAGCGTGGCTCAACAGCTATTGGAATAAGCTGCAAGGATGGTGTTTTGGTTGTTGTTGATAAAAGAAATGACGATAATCTGCTAGCAAGCAATTTTACAGAGAAAATTATACAGATAGACGACCATATAGGTACTGCTATTGCTGGCGTGCTGAGCGATGGAAGAATGCTTATTGAAAAGTCTCAGGTTAAAGCACAACAGCACAGAGTTACTTATGGTACAAAAATAGATGTGAAAAGCATTACTGCAGGCATTTGTGGGGAAAAGCAGGCTTACACCCAGTTTGGCGGCTTAAGGCCTTTTGCTGTAAGCATTATGGTTGCAGGCATTGATGACAAGCCAAGATTGTTTGTTACAGAGCCGATAGGTACATTTTATGAATATAAGGCTGCTGTCATCGGTGAAGGAGCAGATGAAATTAAGAATAAGCTTGTAAAAGGAATTTCAAAAACATTATCTATTAAGAAAGGCTTGAGTTTATCTATTAAATTAATCCGTAATTTTGCAGGGAAGGACTTTAGTACAGACAGGATAAGCGGCTTTTATATTTACCTGGATAATCCAGTGTTTAAGAAATTAAGTGAAAGAGAAATTAACAATGCCAGCTAAGAAATCAGTAAGCACATTTACAAAGATAAGTGGCTTTAAAAGACTAATAACGTGTAGAAGATGTAGAAAGAAATTCTTCAGTAAGAAAGTTCAGATCTTCTGTAAGACATGTTCAAAGATAGGAAGATGAGGGGATGAATATGAAAAAGATTATCCTAACTATAATAATACTTGTCACCATAGCCCTAGCTAGCTATATAACAACAAGCAAAGAATCGCATTCCTTTATTCTAAAAACATTCGTAATAGAAGGAAACAAACAAAATACAGAAACAGGTCATAATAATCTAATGAAATTTGAGATGGGGCAGGAACAAACAGGAAGAACAAAACTAATGCACATGCTAAAACAAACAATAAATGCAAGAAAACGCAATATCAAGTACCAACAAAAGGATGAAGAAATAAACAAATGCATAAACAAAGTAACTAAAAATTGGAAAAGAACTTATTATAGAAAATCTTATGAAAAAGTATATGATAAAGATGAAGAAAAATGGAAGCACACAGAAAGATCCCCATTCCCAGAAAGAGAATTCTACGGCTATGATGAAGATGAAGACTTCAGACTAAGATGGCATTTAAGAAACAAAGCCTTAAATGAAGAAAAAATCTGTTAAAAAACAAAGCTTTTTAAACAAATAAACAATTCCAACATACTAAATCAAGAGATAGTTCGGTCGTGGACAATCCCACTGCTTGGCTATACTGGAGACAAAGTGAATTCTCATTTGTTTCCAAAACAAACTGATAAAGGTGATAATAAAATGGCAAGAATGTATTCAAGGAAGAAAGGTAAAGCTGGTTCACACAGGCCTTCACAACCAGCTAGCCTCTTATGGGTAAGGTACAAAGATAAAGAGATAGAACTACTAATCACAAAATTAGCAAAGGAAGGCAAAAGCCCTTCAAAGATAGGCATAATATTAAGAGACACATATGGTATCCCAAATATAAAGGCGATTATGAAAAAACCAGTAACCCAACTCTTAAAAGAAAAAAACCTTTTACAAGAAATCCCGGAAGACCTTTTATCATTAATTAAAAAGAGCATAGCAGTACACAAACATGTAGAAACAAATAAAAAGGATGAAACAGCTAAAAGAGGCATTATTCTGACAGAGTCAAGCATAAGAAGATTAATAAAATACTACAAAAGAACAGGTAAGCTGGCTTCAGAATGGAAATATGATCCAAAAAGAGCTGGATTTTTAATTGAATAAAATCTTTTTTTATTTTTTAATCCTTACCATAACAAAGAAATGAACACTATTGAAGAAAGAAACAGAATATATGAACAAAAGTTCAGAAGCATTCTAAATAAAGAAAAAGCTATATTTCTCCCCCAGTGCTTAAGAAACAATGAATGCCCTGCAAAAACAGGGATTACTGGCATAGAATGTATTAACTGCGGCAGATGTGATATAGGAAAATTCAAAAAAGAGGCTGAAGACAAAGGCTATAGTGTTTTCATTGTACCTGGCGGAAGCCTTGTTAACAACATCATAGAAAATAATGATTTCAAAGCTGTATTAGGTGTAGCCTGCACCCCTGAGCTTGAACAGGCTTTTGAAGTTATGAAAAAGAAGAAATTAGTATCATTAGCAGTACCGTTAACTAAAGATGGCTGTGTTGACACAAAAGTTGAGTGGGAAAAAGTAAGACAATTATGTGGATTATAATAAGGCTAAACCCTTCTTTCAACCATATAATCGGCCAGTTTATCAAAGAACTCAAACCCTTCTTCATTTATTTCTGCTTTTCTTAAATAGTTCTTAGCAGACTCAATTCTTCTCCTTGAAAGAGTATTAGCATAATCTATCGCGCCTGTCAACTTAAATATTTCAATCAAAGAGTTAATCTCATCCAACGACGCATTCTCTTTACCGACTATCTCAAGAATTTTCTTTTTCTCCACATCACTCCCTAATTCTAACGCCTTTATTACAAGAATATTTTTCTTTCCCTGCCTTATATCAGAGCCAAGCTCATGCCCTTTATTCATATCAGGACTTACATCCATAATATCGTCTTTTATTTGAAAAGCGATTGCAGCCTGCACAGCATAATTTAACAGGTTTTCAATCTGATTTTCATTTGCTCCGCCAAGCACAGCTCCAATATGGATAGAAGCCTTAAATAAATCAGCAGTCTTCCTTGAAATCATATCAAAATACTGCTCTTCAGATATATCTTTATTAAATTCTGTCATAATATCCATTACCTGGCCATCCACTATAGCCCTATAAGAATCATTAAGAATAGAAAATGCCTTACCTGAATCCCCAATGCCAGAATCAGCCAAAACTGAATACCCCAAATCCAACAAAACATTCCCATTAAGAATTGCATTACTAACTGCAAACCTGGAAGATGTATTATCAAAGAGAGAGCCCTTGCTATTATTTTCACCATAATTTCCCAAAAACCATTCCTGAAATCTCTTGTATACAGTAGGCTTCCCCCTCCTCAACTCGTCCTCATCCATTATATCATCATGAACCAAAGTAGAGTTATGCAGCAACTCAACAGACAAAGAAGGCAGATAAATTGATTTCTCATCTTCACCACCAACAGCATTATAAGCCATTATAAGTGCAATAGGCCTCAACCTTTTGCCCCCATTCAAAACAAACTCCTTCATAAAGTTATAACTCATCCTTAAAGAATCATCCTTAACCTCCGCAATAATCCCGTCAAAGAAAATCTCCAGTTTACTATCAATTATTTGCTTATATTGTTTTAACTTAATCTGGAAATCCATTTTTAATTGTATCAATAACCTCACTGATAATATAATGCGGCGTTGAAGCGCCAGCCGTAACCCCAATATTTTTCTTACCATTAAACCATTCTTTCTCTAACTCATCAACATTCTCTATATGCTTTGTTTCTGTAATCTCACTGCATATATCCCTTAATCTTTTTGTATTTGCACTATTATAACCTCCAATAACAATCATCAGCTCAACGTCCTTAGCGAGTTTCTTTGCATTCTCCTGCCTTAACTTTGTAGCGGAGCAGATAGTATCACTTATCACCACATCCTTAATCTTACTCTTTAAACTTTCAGTTATCTCGTTAAATTTAACAACATCCTGTGTAGTTTGAGAAACAAGCGCATATTTTCCTTCTTCAAGATTATCCAACTCTTGCACACTGCCAATAATTATTGGTTCTTTCAAGTTTCCTTGTATACCTCTAACTTCTGTATGCTCCTTATCACCAAAGATAATTACCCTATAACCCATTTTCTCTAACTTTTTTGTTATGTTATGAACAGTCTTTACCAAAGGGCATGTTGTATCAATTATATTCAATCCATTCTCCTTTGCCTTTTCAATAACATCATCTGAAACTCCATGTGCAGATACAACCAAGGTTCCTTTTTCTATTTCATCTATACTATCCACAAATCTTATTCCGGATTTTTTCAATTGCCCTATAACCTGAGGATTATGAATAAGTTTGCCCAAAACATAAACATCTTCCCTGCCTTTAAGATCATTTATCCTATCTAATGCTTTCTCAACCCCAAAACAAAACCCGGATTCCTCTGCTAGCTTAACGTTCATTTTAATGTCCTTGTCAGATAAACAAACTTATACTTATTTTTTAAATTTTCATAGACTTTTTTTGCCTTTTCTTCATCCTCAAAAATCCCAAAAACCGTAGGACCTTTGCCCGTTATTGAAGCATTAAGAGCTCCATTATCAATTAATTCTTTTATAATCTCCTTAATTTCATCTTTTTGTATATGAATAAAATCATTATGAAGATTAGCTGAAATATCCTTTACATCTTTCAAACTCCTCAATCTAAGGCTTGAAGATTTATTCTCATATTCTTCCCTATCCAGTTCATCATAAGCTTCCTTTGTGGAAATCTCGTATCCCGGATTAATTAATAAAATATCCATATCAGGTAAATCTATTTTCTCCACTATCTCCCCTTTCCCAGAAACAAAGCAGGTTTTTCCTTTAATAAAAAATGGAACATCAGAACCAATATCTTCCCCTATTTTAACCAATTCATCTACACCTAAATTAAGCCCCCACAATTCATTTAAAGCAATCAAAGTAGCGGCAGCATCTGAAGAACCCCCTCCAAAACCAGCTGCAACAGGAATATTCTTTTTTACAGACACACTAACACCTTCTTTAACTTTAAACAATTCCTTTAACTTCATCACAGTTTTCAGAATAATATCATCCTTAAACTGGCTCTGTACAATTACATCCTTAGATTTCTCAAAACTAAGCTCATCATAAAGATTAATCTGCTGCATAACAGAGTTTAAATTATGATAATCATCTTTTCTCTTATCTAAAACATCTAATGCCAGATTTAGTTTAGCATATGCTTTTACATTCATTTTAACTTCTTCCCAAACTAACAATAGAAAAAACCTGTATAGCTTCCCCTTTACCAAAAGCAGTTAACTCTTCTCCAGAAGTCACTGTCAACCCTACCTGATTATGCTCTATACCGCATAAATTTGCAATCTTCTCTTTAATCAACTCTTCATACTTATCCAATCTTGGTTTTTTGCCTTCAACCATAATACCTATATTGTTTATCTTAAATCCTTTTTCCCTCACCATATCTAAAGCCATCTTCAGATACATTGAACTATCTCTCACTCCTTGATTACATAATGGATCTGCATAAAATCCCAAGCTTTTCCCACCAACTGCTTGGCTTAAAGCATTAAACAAACTATGCAAAACAACATCACCATCAGAATTAGCCTCTAAACCCTGCTCATCAGGTATCACAACACTGCCTAAAACTAATTGTTTAGGCTCATCAGTAAACCTATGGGAATCCTGCCCTATTCCTACCCTGTCAGCATTCAACAACAACCTTGCATTCTCCAAATCTACTGGCGTAGTTATTTTAAAATTCTCCCTATTACATTCTACTATTTTTACATTCCCCCCTAATCTCTCGATCAGTTCGACATCATCTGTCCCATAATACTCATCATTATATGCCCTAACAAAAGCCCTAACAAGTAATTTATATTTTGCAGCCTGTGGTGTTTGCATCTGCCATAATCTCTCTCTCTGCAAAGTCTTTATAACAACATTATCCTCATCCACTTCCTTTATTGTATCTCCAGCTCTAAAGGCAGTAGCACATGCTCCAAATTCCTTTGCATTTTTAATCACTTCTTCGATTAGATTACCAGAGATAAAAGGATTTGCACCATTATGTATTATTACTATATCATCCTCTTTCGCATTCTCCAAAAACTTTAGTCCATTATAAACACTATCCTGCCTCTTTTCCCCACCTTCAATTATCCTCTCTACCTTCTTGAAATCATTCTCTCTAATCACACTGTTCAAATCAACAATATCATCTTTGTTAGCTATTATCAAGATTTTATCAATTAAAGCAGAGTCCTCAAATGGTTTTATAGAATGATATATTATCGGCTTATCATTTAGCAATAAAAGAATTTTATTTACCTTATTACCCATCCTCTTCCCTTTCCCTGCAGCAACCACTATTGCATAATTCATTTCCCTTCCTCAATTATTCTTTCAGTATCTTCCTTAACCTTCTTATCAACCTCTAAAATCTCATCCAGACTAGGATTCTTCACTAATCTATGCCCATCCATCATCTCAATTATCAGCCTTGGAATATCCAGGAATTTTATCTTATCCTGTAAAAAATATTTAACCGCTACCTCATTAGCAGCATTCATTACTGCAGGCAAGCTGCCCCCTTTAATACCAGCATCATAAGCCATTGCCAGGCAAGGAAACCTTTCTAAATCAGGCTCCCTGAATGTTAACTCCTTTTTATCAATCAAATTCAATTTAGACAAATTATCATTTCCCAATCTTTCTGGATAGTTTAAAGCATACTGAATAGGAATCTTCATATCAGGCATGCCTAACTGTGCAATCACACTTTTGTCCTTGAACTCAACCAAAGAATGTATCACACTCTGAGGATGTATCACAACATCAATCTTTGAATAATCTAAGCCATAAAGCCAGTGAGCTTCAATAACCTCAAAACCCTTGTTCATCAAGGTTGCGCAATCTATTGTTATCTTAGCACCCATATTCCACGTTGGGTGCTGTAAAGCATCAGCAGCTTTAACACCCCCTAACTCTTCTTTTGTTTTATGCTTAAAAGCTCCTCCAGAACACGTGATAGTTATCTTATTCACATCCTCTATCTTTTCACCCTGGAGGCATTGTAAAATAGCAGAATGCTCAGAATCAATAGGCAGTAAAGTTGTTTTGTGAAATTCTAATTTTTTCATCACAACCTCTCCAGCAGTAACTAATGCCTCCTTATTAGCCAAAGCAACATTCTTCAGATTCTCAATAGCCTTCACAGTTGGTAAAACACCAATAGAGCCAACTAAAGAATTAACAACTATATTAGCTTCACTTAATACCGCTACTTTAAGTAATCCATCCATCCCCTTATGAACAGGAATCTCTACTTTTAACTCATCTGCTTTCGCCTCATCAAACACCCCAACAATCTTTGGTTTAAACTCTTCTATCTGTTTCTTCAATAATTCAATATTAGAATTACAGCTTAACCCAACTACCTTAAAATTTTCAGGAAATTTTCTGACTATCTCCAGTGTCTGTGTTCCAATGCTTCCTGTGCTTCCTAAAATACTAAGTGTTTTCATTGTTTTATGTCCTTTAATATCTTCTCAATAATTTCTTCTTTGTCTATTTTCTCAATCATCTCTCCATTCCTGTAAAACAAACAACTCTCCTTGCCACCAACTATTCCTAAATCAGCTTCTTTCGCTTCACCGGGGCCATTAACACCACAGCCCATCACTGCAACCTTCAAAGGTGTCTTAAAATCTTTCACTTTTTCTTCAATCTCCATAGCTACTTTACCAACATCAAAATTAGCTCTTGCACAAGTAGGACATGCTGTAACCTCAACACCAAATCTTCTTAAACCTAAACCCTGTAATATCTGCTTCCCAACTCTAATTTCCTCAACAGGATCTGCACTTAAGCTTACTCTTATTGTATCCCCAATACCTTGCGATAACAAAGAACCAATGCCAATAGAACTCTTTATGGTCCCTGTAAAAAGTGAGCCAGACTCTGTAACACCCAAATGCAATGGATAATTTATTAATTTAGAGATTATCTTGTAGGCCTTAATTGTTTTAGTAACATCAGATGCCTTCAAACTAACAACAATATCATAGAAATCATTATCCTCTAATAATTTAATATTCTTCAAAGCGCTCTCAACTAATGCTTTAGCTGTTAATCCAAAACTTGCTTCGATATCCTTCTCCAAACTGCCAAGATTAACACCTATCCTTATAGGCAGGGAATATTCCTTAGCAGCATCAACTACCTCTTTAACCTTATCAACACCCCCTATATTGCCTGGATTAATACGAAGCTTATCAACATACTTTGCAGCTTCAACAGCTAATTTATGATCAAAATGGATATCAGCAACTAAAGGAATAGAAATATTCTCCTTTATTTTTTTCAAAGCATCCAAACTTTCATTGTCAGGAACACTTACCCTAACTATCTCACAACCAGCTTCTTCTAACTTATGAATCTGCTCTATAGTCTTATCTGCATCCTTTGTTAATGTATCTGTCATTGACTGAATTGCAACAGGATTATTCCCCCCTATTGCCAAATTCCCAATCTTAATTTCTTTTGATTCTCTCCTCATTTTAGCTCTCTAATAACATTTATAATATTCTCCTTAGTCAACCCAACATCCTTCATTAACTCTTCCTGAGTGCCATGCTCAACAAATCTATCCGGAATCCCCATTCTTTTAACATCAGCCTGGATATTATTCTTCCCTAACAGCTCTAAAACAGCAGAACCAAACCCCCCCTCAAGAGTATTCTCCTCTATTGTTATTATCTTTTTTATTCTTTTAGCTAACCCAATAATATTCTTTTCATCCAATGGTTTAACAAACCTTGCATTCACAACACATACAGAGTTTTCCTTAAACTCATTAGCAGCTTCCAAAGCATCATGAACAATAGGCCCCACAGCCAATATCAAGACATCTTTTCCTTTCTTCAAAACCTCACATTCTCCAACAGGGATAGTTTTGAATGGATTCTCTAACTTAATTCCCACTCCAGCTCCTCTTGGATACCTGATTGCAACAGGACCATTAAGCTCTATAGCTGTTTTCAGCATATGCCCTAATTCATTTTCATCTCTTGGAGCCATTACTGTCATATTAGGAATATTCCTCAAATAACTCAAATCCAAAACACCATGATGCGTTGCTCCATCCTCCCCAACAATACCTGCCCTGTCAACAGCAAAAACAACAGGCAGATTCTGCAGGCAAATATCATGTATCATCTGGTCATAAGCCCTCTGCAAAAAAGTAGAATAAACAGCAACCACTGGCTTAAACCCGTTTATAGCTAAACCTCCTGCAAATGTTACTGCATGCTGCTCAGCTATGCCAACATCAAAAAATCTGTCTGGAAATTCCATAGCAAATTTATCTAAGCCAGTGCCATCAGCCATAGCAGCTGTAATAGCAATAATTCTTTTATCCTCTCTTGCTAGTTTCACTAAAGCATTAGAAAAAGCATCTGTGTAGGTTATATTGCCAGGTAACTTTATTTTTTCTCCATTCCTAACATTAAACTGGCTAATGCCATGAAACTTAGTAACCTCTTCCTCAGCATAAGCATATCCTTTCCCCTTTCTCGTTATTATATGCAATAATATGGGTCCTTTAATATCCTTCACATTATTAAACAGCCTTATCAAAGCTTCAACATCATGCCCATCAACAGGCCCAAAATATTTAAAGCCCATCTCTTTAAACAGCAACCCAGGACCTGACATTGCCCTTATAGTATCCTCTAAAGCAAAGGCCCTCTCTGCAGCTTTCTTGCTCCACCACATCTTAAGAAAATTCTCAATCTTTTCTCTTTTCTCTTTATACTTAGGATGAGTAATCATCTTCCTCAAATAAGAACTCAAAGCACCGACATTAGGGCTTATAGACATTTTATTATCATTCAAAACAACAATTAAATCAGATTTTAAATGTCCTGCCTGGTTCAGGCCCTCAAAAGCCATCCCCCCTGTTAAAGCACCATCACCAACAACCGCAATAACTTTATGATTTTCCTTTTTCAAATCCCTTGCCTTAGCAATACCTAAAGCAGCAGAAATAGCAGTAGAGCTATGCCCTGTCCCAAAAGCATCATACTCACTTTCCTTAATCTTAGGAAACCCACTTAACCCTTTATACTGTCTCAAGGTATGAAACCTCTTGGATCTGCCTGTCAATATCTTATGTGCATAAGCCTGATGCCCCACATCCCAGACTATCTTATCCTTCGGAGAATTAAAAATATAATGCAATGCTATAGTCAGCTCAACAACACCAAGGCTGGCAGCCAAATGCCCCCCTGTCTTAGCAACAGTAGTAATTATCCTGTGTCTTATCTCCTTAGCCAAAAACCTAAGCTGCTCCCTCTTTAAAACCTTCAAATCCTTAGGAGATTCAATCATATCCAAAAAATGAGTTGTTGTATCTTCCATCCTTGATTATAGCATCCTTAACTATATATACCCCCTTCCCCGTAGAACTGAAGCTATATTTATAAAGTTTATTAAGGATTGATTGTGATGGTTTAGAAGGTTGTTTAAAAGAAAGTGAAGGAGGGAGTTCCTTTATCTTATTGACTTTAAACATACAGTTTCTCAATTACAGAAAATATTGCATAATAAATTCTCAAAGATAATTCTCTTAAAATTTCAACAGTGATAAGTTCCTCATTAAAGATATGGTGTGAGGCATTTCTTACCCTTTGAGCAACTGTGAAAGAGACTGCCAATTTACTCTCAACCAGTTCAGCTGATTTAATCTCCCCCAAAATTGTTGAATAATCTTTATTTATTTGGTTAGTAACTAAAAAGCATTTACTTTTATCGTATGTCCAACTATATTCGGGAGCAACTATCTTTTCATAAATTTCTCCTATTTCCCCCTTATTTAATGAAATTGAACTTGCTTTTGGAGATTTTTTAATTAAAGTCTCAAGAATTAGAGTGAGATTGACAAGAAATTTATTCACCTTAAATTGTGCTTCATTAGCTCTGGGAGATATTTTTATTGACCTCTCAACATCTGAATATTCCAATAAACTAGCTAGTAAAGAAGACCAAGCAGACCTAAGTGATCTTGTAGCTAGATCAGTTACTATCTTTGACTTAACAATTCCCCTAATAGAATTATCTGTTTGTGTAAAACTGGAGTCATATAGTTTAATTTGACTTAGGAATTGATTAATCTTACAAACAATTTTCTTTGTGTATTCATAATCCATTCCTTTTGTCGGTTGATTTTCTCTTGGGTCAAATAATAATATCCAAAGAGAAGAAGTACCAGGGGTTGGAAACCTTCCAGTTTTAATATCTTGCTCAAACGCATATTCAAACCATTGATAAGCATCATCATAGTGATTAGAAAATAAACTATAAATCCCAGCATGATAATAACCTGTGCCTTTGTGCACTCTTTGATAATTTTGTGGATCTATTTGCTCAATTCTTTCGAATAAAGATAGCCACATTTCGATCCCTAACATTTGTCTGCCAGAAAGAAAAGTATTCATTATAAAAATAGTGTGCTCTTCAAATAATTTATCAGATGCTTGCCAAGTTTTGATTAAACTTAAATCTTTTTTTGTTAAATCAGCAAATTCTGGACTATTAATTAAATCACGATAATCATCTAAAGTAAATTGTTTCCCAAGTAAATTGTTTCCCAAGAACTTTGTTGATTCAAAATTAAAAGTTATAGTATTCATTTATCACTTACCTCAACCATTCTAAAAAGTATTTTTAATCCTTCTAACCCTCCTAATGTAAAGCGTTCGTTATGTGCATCCACATCGGTTGAGCTAATGAAACCTTGAGTAGTTCCGATAACTTTTGCTCTTTCAAATTTTGTATTGTTTAAATCTATCCTCCTTTCTCTGCAACATTTATCTGATTTTGACAGTTTATTTGGAATTTTTGAGGTTTCCCTTGAGAACTTTTAGCATTGTCAATTAATTTGATGCATATTGCATAAGATCCATCTTCACTGTTAGTCGTATCAAGAATAAGGGGTTTTTCAATTTTCTTATCTTTATTAACTAAATACTTAGTTTTTGATTCATTTATATAAACATTAGGGACATTTCTTTTATCTAAATTTAATGGTGCAGCCCATAACAAAATAGTTATATCATGCTTTTCTTTTAATTCTATAGTGAGGCTGTATAGATAAGTACCATTTATCGTAACATTTTTCTCATGTTGAGGTGTAAGATAAATTTCTTTTATATCTAGGGGGGTTGACTTTATTGAAAGAAATATCACAAAGAAAACAATAAAAGAAATAAGAAAATAAATTATTACGGTTGCCAACCATGGTTTTTTAATAGTAATCTGATAGTGCGTAAAATTAATTATTTTTAATACATCTTTCTTTATCTCAATTAAATCCTCCTTGTGGTCTTTATACCAACCCATTTTAAATTATGCCTACAGAAACAATCTCCCCCTTTAACTCTGTTCCAGAAACATCCTGAAGAGACATGTTTATTTGATATTTTTTACCTTGACAACTCACCCTATAGTCTTCATCTCGATAAGAATCATATGGAATATAGACCTCCAAACAAGAATGTAACTCATTACCTGGAGCGATAGTACCCATTTCTTTAATCCTTGGAGTTTCGAAACAGTTTTCATCTACTGACAATTCAATCCTAGGGGACAAAGTAGTTAGAGCATTATTTACTATGTCAAAACAAATATTACTACTCCTTACATTGTTATAACTCACTTTTATGTCTTTTGGATCAACGTATACCCCTTTTAACTCATACGCATCCTTTTTGATTGGCTGAACTACACTACAACCAAACATCATGATCAATAAAACTATAGCAACTAATACATAAAATGAAACACCAATTTTGTTTTTAATTTTATTCAATTTAATCACCCCTACTATCCTTATAGAGGATATAACACTATTTAAAACTTTCCCATTTTTATCCTAAATTTGAACCCCCTAAGTACTCGTTCTTAATATAACGCTTCGCTTTCTCGATAAAACAGAACTCCCACTTGTCCTTTGGATATATAGCCTTTTGCTTTGCAAAAGAATTTATGATAGCTTTCATTCTTTTACTTTATTTCCAAATTCATTAATAATTCTCTCTGCATCACGTTTATATGAATCTACCAATAATCGAAGAGTTGCAGCAAACCTATGATATCCCTTATCTTCTACTTCATTAGCTTGTTTTTCATATTTAACAGAAAGCTCTAATTCTGGTTTGCCTGAAGGATCTACTGTATAAGCTCCTCTTGAATTGAATATTGCTGTTCTATATCCATTACGCATACCCTCGGCATCTTTGCTGTTCAGCTCTTCAGCAACAATCTTATTTATCCATAAACCATCAGGATCAGGGGGCGTATGAATAAGCATATGACCCATAGATCTAAGGGCAACTCCTAAATGACCTGTTTTTATACATTCTTTCTTTGTTAGATTAAGCCATTTTTTAAAATAATCTCCATCAAAACTACCATCTGATTGTAATCCAGGCAATGTCTTCCATTCTCTTAACAAGTGATAAGCATTCTTGGCAATAGCTTGTTGTTGTTCCGTAGGTTTCATATCTTCTTTTACCTTTTTATTAGAACGATATACAAACCTAATTACTTCACAAAAAAACTTATAATCAGATGCTAATCTCATTCCCAAGGTTTTTGGGGATGTACCCCTATAACTATCAAGCAGAGGCAGATAAGCCCACTCTATATCAGAAAGGTCCTCGAGATTAGTATCAGGAGCATCTTGCAATGCTTTAATTATTTCGACAATATCATAAGTCCGCATAGAAAATGTTTCTTTATAAGAAACAGCCGCACGAAGAGTGTTAATAGCTTTTTTTTTGTTTAGTGGTTGATTTTTATGCACCAGTCTGCTTAAGCAAGATATTGCTAAATAAGGTCTATCATATTTAACAAGTTTATCAATAGCATAATACAGGTCATCTTTTTCAAGAAAGGGATAGAATTGAACTCTTTTCCAATATTCAGATTCATGCTCTCCAAGATATTTTTTTGCTCTTTTCCAAGTTTCCATTGTAAAAAGCAAGCAAGTTAAAAATATTCCAGTTTGTATAAATGACCAGCTACCCCTATTTAACTTATCTATCCACCCCCCACCTTTATTTTGATATCTTGAAAAAATAAATCCCCTTACAAATTGTAAATGTTTTTTGTTATCTTCCTTAAGAAATTCTGGCAGAAAAGCTAAATCTTCTTTAATTTCTGCAATAGCTCCAAGAGAATTTCCCACTATTTCAGGAAATTTAACCATTTCAATAAAACTAATAACAGTACTTATTCCTCCAAAGTCATAGATTTCTTTTATTGCGGCTCTCCTATACTTTTCTAATTCCTCTTGTTGCTCCTGAAATTTTCCTTTCTCATCAATTAGCTCATGGTCAGGTTCACTAAATAGTCTATGATAAAGAAATAATGGATTTTTTGGAGCTAACTTAACTGCAACATTTTCTATCTTCGAAACTACTTCACTTCCCATTGCCCACTTTGCATCAGCATATTTTCGGTGTTTCGAGATAAAACTAACAAGGGTTTCCCATATATTAACTCGTTCTTCCTCTGGCTTATTTACAATTTCAGGAGATGAAAGATGCTCTAACATTTTTTTGAAAGAATCACCCGTAAGATTATCTAAATGGTCGATTAATATATTAAGTTTTGCAATATCATTCTTTGCTATCTCAACAGCCATTTCGGTATAAAAAGAAATTTGTTCCCAATAATCTTTATGAGAAACAGTCTTATCCCAATCATCTGGAATCCACTTACGCCAACGTGGTTTACTAGACCCTGAAGAAATCTGATGCTGATTTGGCAACAGTTTCAATATAAGCTTCCATGCTTCATCTTCATTTTCTTTTTGTAGTGTTTTAACTGCAACTTTTCGTTTTTCAATACTAGCCATCGTCTGCGGAAGCCAAGGAAGAAAAATAGTTGAAAGTGAATTTGACGGTCGATTAGCCCAATTTCCTCCAGGGTCATGAGTTGAAAGATCTCCTAAAATAACTACGACTCTAGCAAGATATTGTTCGTCCCACGCAAGCGTTTCTAAAGCCCAAAGCAATCCTGTCAAATAATTGATTCCTGTAATACCATCTCCTTCCTGTAAAAATAGTTCATCAAAAGGACATGGCTTTAGTGACATCGTTATCTCCACTGCATCTAAAAAGGCATTTGGAGACGCCTCAGACAATAAAGGTAATACTGGATTCAAACTACTCCAAAGAATCCAGTCTGCATCCTGTAATATTTCTCTAACAACTGAAAATACAACCATCTCAGGCTTACCAGATGAACAATTTTCAAGAACGCTTACATTACTTCCAATTAGGGCGAGAGTTTCCGCAACCCCTGTTCGGATATACTGAGAATTCTTTAATACTTTTCCATGAATACTAGCAGCAAATCTTTCGTCAGATTTCAACTCAAATTGAGGGTCAGGTTCTTTAAGAAAACTGATCGCACATTCCTTAAACAAATCTAAATCTTTATCAAAAACTCTTGAGCTAAGCAAATCCCATAATTTTTGTCTATCATTTATTGTCCAAACTCCATTTTTATGTGAAATAGGACTATTTGACAATTGAAGAACTTCCCTAATTCTATCAATCCATATTGCAAAGTCTTTTTGTGCAATTTGCTCTATAACTTTTTTATCTGCATCAAGGTTTTCATTCCAAGAGCCTAAAAGATTTGCAATTACTAAATCAGAAGCATATTGAGATTTACTCCAATCTTCTTCATCAGTTTCTTGAAATTCTTTGGTTAAACTTCCAGGAATTATTTCTGTAAGTTGCTTTGTAAAACTTTCTTTAATTTCTTTTGGGATTGAATCTATCGTTATTGTCCCAGCTTTTTCGTTTTTCCAACCATTAAACTCATACAGTTGTGCCCATAAAGCATTAACATTTGTCTTAGGATATTGTCCAATAAGGGAATGGATCAAAGAAAGCGTTACCCCTTTCATATCTAAGTCATAAATAAGCAAACGATATCTTTTTAAAAATCTCCATAATTGATCTTTAGTAAGAGCAACATTGTTGTTTGCAATTTTTAAAGCATTCTTAAATACTATCAATTTATTCCTTTGTGATTGCCCTGTAAACTTAGCAAGTTTTATACGTTTGATAAAATCGTCGCTACTTTCTGATGCCCCTGCTTGTTTTATCAAACCCCTAACACCATCTGTATCGGCCGCACTTAATGGTCCACAAATTAATGCAATAATATCATTCTCTTCTGAAAAAAATTTACCATTATTAAAATCATTCCAAGCAGCTTTAATTACCTTTTTGAATTCTTCATCGCTGTTAGTTATTCTGATTTTAAGCTTAATCTGCCCTATCAATTTTGCTTCTTTATTCTTGTCTAACTGAGTAAATACAATAATATCATCTGTTTTATATCCTTGATATTCACCTTGAAGTTTTATTTTTTTAATCGGCCATTGTGGTAAGCATGGAGCAAAACTTTCGGTTAACATCAAAAGAATAAATGATGCCTGAATACGATTCTCAAAATCGTTTCCAAGTCCCCCTGTCGAAGAAGGACTACTTAATTGATTTTTCTTTTTTGCCATAGTATAATTCAAAAAACTAATCTATAAAAACTTTACCTTCTACACGATAAGGAACTCCCCCCAGTCCCACGGACATATAGTCTGCCTTCGGCAGGAATTTAATTTAGATAAGGGCACACTCAAAAAATGTGCTTCGCACTTGATGTTATAATTGAAGGAATCTAGGGCTTAAGTTGAAGTCGATTAAGACTCAGTGACTTGCCATTATATCTTTTAAAAGATAAATAGAATTAAGGAAAAGAATCATAATTTAGCTTCGTTATTACCAAAAATAACCTGCCCATTATAATTATTCCAGAGTGCATCTAAGTAGAATGATGTCTCTTCCTCTTGGTTGTTTTTTAGTAGCTTCCCCATAGTTCTTAACATCTGCCTTTTTCCATTATTATGTGCTTCTAATGAAGTGTGCCCTTTTATAATGGATATTGGTACAAGATTTGATGGTTCCAAAAATAATCCGGCAACTTTGTCATTATGGGGGTTTGTAGTCCATTTTTCATCCATAAAAAATACAAAAGGAAGATTATAACCAATAAAGCACCCTTCTTTAGTTTTTTTCATACACTCTGGACCAAGAAGCATTCCAGCGTTGCACGACCTGGCATAAACTATTCTTTCCTTAAGTTGTTTATCATTCTTACCCAATTTGATAATAATATTTTGTTTGTAACCATAAATTGAATCTGGCGACCCATGCCCATTTAGAACAACCAACTTATAATCCAGCTTATTCATAATTTTAGAGAAATCTTTCATATTCAAATTTTTATCCATTATTTCTTTGACTTTTAAAGATTTAGTTGAAGTTTCTTTTAAGATTGATCTAGAAAAATAAGTAAGATACGCTGTAGCATCATCATGTTCAGGACAAGTAATTAATAATCCTTTTTGCATTTTAGAGAGTATTTAGTTCCCTGATGAAATCCCCATTTGTGACTGCTTTAATAAAATTCATATGCATGTTTACTATTTGCCTGCCTTCTTCATCCCCTTTTTTAACGTGGTCCATCATCTCTTCTTTGGAAAGGCTTCCACTTGACCCAATAGACATTTTAATATTAGCTGGCATTCTAGCATCTATTCGTGCCATTACTAGTTTCTTTATTTCCTCACTTATTTCAGGTTTTTCTTTCATATTACCTTAGTAACTGCCAATTCTTTTAAAATCTTTTTACCAAGTTCAGTATCATTTTTAATTTCAAAATAAGAACTATTCCAAGTATATGTTTTATCATCAACAACTGCTATAATATCTCTTCTAAGATTATCTGGGACATCTGCATATATTCCTAAGAATTTTGCTTTTTTATCTTCCATTCTTCCCTGCCCTATACTGCTATTTCTGGTTATAATAGTATATAAGATTTACTACTTTTTTAAATACTTTTGTTTTTTTAGATAAATAATACCCCAGATTCTTGATGTATCAGTTTGAGTGTGCCCCTTGATTACATGTTCTTGAAGTATCGCATTCGCTCATTAGAAAGAACTCTCAGACCCAGTGCTTCGCACATATAGTCTCGGCTTCGCCTCGAATTGATAGAACCCAAATTTGACTTTGCGGACGCAATTTTCCCCCACTTCGTAGGGGAAAAGAACTTAACACGCGCGGGTGTTAGACAAAATCGAGAAAAGTCTTTTTATTTAACTGGTTGGCTTAGTTCTTTTTAATTCTTCAAAGAATTCTTGAAATGCTTTGTGGTCACCCTTTATAATTGATTTAGCTCTTGTTCTCTCAATTACCCCTGCATCATGGTCAGATAGATTTCCAGTCATAAATCTAAAATAATCTATTTGACCCATTTCTCTGAGATAATAGAATATTTCTTCTGATTTCGCCAATTCTCCAGGAAGTCTCATATCAACCAAATAAGCTCTTGGAAGTTCTCTAGGAGCACATTCATGTAAATAATAAAATCCCCTATGTCCGCTTGTTTTGCTCACTACTTCTAAACCTAAATTACTTGCGCGATCTTCAAGGTTCGAAATAAACAGTGAATCGTCATCTACAATTAGTAAATCCGCCATTTTAGGTCTAATAAAAATTGGTCATTACCTCTTAGTATATTTATAAGGATAGGCATTAACTCTAAGAAATCTTCCTTACCCAGCCCTATATTCCCCCTAAGTTTATGCTTCCAAGCATTGTGCCATTTTTGATCCATTTTAATCACTTTCATGTTAATCCTAATATACAATAAATATAGTCTTTTGCTTTGCAAAAGGATTTATTGTTTAAGGGGGCACACTCAAAAATGTGCTTCGTTTATAATGTTTTTGTAACAATCCGCATGTTGCAATGGCGTTTTACTAATTCTTCTAGCGTATTCAACCACTCGCCCTATTGCATCAAGATCTTTTGCCTTCCATAATTCATGCATAAAAAATGCTGCTGCTTTTGTTCCAAAAAATACATCTGAATGAGAACTAGTTAGTTCTTGTTCATAAATATCAAGCAACTCTGTTACACTCTTAAAATAAGCGCGTTTTTCAGGAATTGAATTATACCAAGAGTCGCAAATTAGAATGTCATCCAAAACCCGTCCTAATATTAATGTGGCTTTTTCTTTACACCCTTCTTCGATGTTATCTATATCAAATTGGATATAGTTAATTACATCCTGAGCTAAATCTATTCGCTGTTCTGGTTCATCATCCATTTTAATCACTCTTAGAAGAACACATGTCCCTTCTTAAATCATAGTAATCCTAATTAGGATTATAAAACAGAAGATTTAAATATGCCATCTTATTTTTATCATATATGGACACAAAAATCCTAGAAAGTGTGGGCCTAACAAGAAACCAATCTGAAGTATATCTATCACTCCTTAAACTTGGCTCTGCTACAGCACAGCAAATTATTAATGAATCAGGAATGCACCGAAGTAGGGTTTACGACAGCCTTGATAAACTTCAAGAACAAGGATTGGTCAGTTCAGTTGTCAAAGATTTTAAGAAATATTTTCAAGCAGTCTCTCCAAATAAACTTTACTCATTTCTTGATGAAAAGAAACAAGCATTAAAAGATATTATGCCTCAGCTTGAAAATTTAGAAGGAATGAAAAAAGAGGAAATCGATGCTTCCATCTATAAAGGAAAAGAAGGGCTTAAAACAATCCATACTGAGATGTTAAAGTTAAAAAAAGGAGAAGAAATCTGTGTTTTAGGTGCTAAAGCACTTATTTATTCTGAACTTGAGTATTATATCCCACATTTTGAAAAGAATAGAGTTAAACAAGGAATAAAATGGAAACTTCTTTGGGATAATGAAAAAGCAAAAGAAAAAGCAAAAAGATTGAACCTAATGGAAGGTAAAGTTTTACCAAAAAGTTTTGAATCAAAAGGTGTTGTTAATATATTTGGTGATAAAGTAGCTATCTTCTTGTGGAAAGAAAAATATCCCAGTGCATTTATGATTGAAAACAAAGATATAGCAGATTCTTTTAGAAAATGGTTTGATTTAATATGGAAAACTTCTGATTAAGTCCTACGAACAGATAGTCTGCCTTTAATGTAAACAAAAACTAAAGTTCCCTATTTTCTAGTAAAGATCAAACAATTAACCTTTTCAGGTTTAACAAGCGTGAAAAACACACAACAAAAAAGGCCAATCAGTATTGTATAAAGGCTCCCTAACACTTTATATGTTGCATCACCGATCAAAAGCCCGCTGGCAAATATTGGCAGTCCAATTAATGATGATAAAACAACACCCCAAAAAACGCCATTTGTATTTAATTTGCTCCAATATAAGCTAAGGATTGTTGGTAACATTGTGGCTGCTCTTAACGTTCCGTAAAATAAGAAAAGATACAGGATTTTCATTCCTGGAATTAAAGAGATTCCTAGACCACTCACTGTAATAACCAGCATAAAGACTCTTGAAACATACAATATCCTCTTCTCAGACGCATTTTTATTTATATACGTTCTGTATATGTCAATTCCCCCAATAGAGCTGCTGGCGCATAAGATTGAATCTAAAGTGGATGACAGCCCTGCTAAAAGCATGTATACAAATAAAACTAATACCCAATTAGGCAGAAGGTTTGAAACTGTAATAACCCCAATAAGTTGTGTGTCTTCAACAATCCACCCTTCATTAATTGCAGGATTAGCTCCAATAAATCCAAGTACCGATAATGAAAGAGGAACTATAACAAAAACAAATGCAGACAATATAAATGCTTTCTTAACAGCATTCTTCTGGAGTGCAAATGCTCTTTGCCAGTGTTGTTGGTCACCAATAGGGCCAGACAATAAGCCAATTGTAACAACAATACCGAAAGTATATGCTACAAGCGGGTCAAACAAATTAGTGAATTTCCCGCTTATGCCTCCCAATCCGCCAATTATTGAGCTGAAGCCTTGTGTTTTATACAACAACAGAGGTATTATTATGAGGATAACCAGGAGAATTATAGCCATCTGGATAAAGTCAGTTAATACAGAGGCTTTTAAGCCGCTAATCAATGAATAGGCTAGTGCAATCATTGCAAACAGAAAAGCAATCTTCCAAAAAGCTATTCCAGTTAAGAGATGTATTAATGAGGCTCCTGCAAGAAGCTGCACACCGAATGAGCATACTTGTAACGATAGAAATGAAAACATATATGCTATATGGGTTTTAGTATCAAACCTTGTTTTGATATATTCCGGCAAAGTATATCCTTCTGGCATTAGTTTCCTGATTCTAGAAGCTAATGGTGCAAAAACTATCAACGCCAGCATATTTGGAAATGTAAACCAGAATACTCCGGGTATTCCCTGCTCATATGCTTTTTGAGCTGCAACAAATAATGCAGGAGCCCAGATCCAGGAAGAAGCAATGGAAAATGCCCCTGCTAAAACACCGATTCTTCTGTTTGCCACCATGAACTCCTGAATTTTTGTTGAAATTCTCTTAGAAAAGATCCAGGTTGCTAGTATCATTACTATTCCAAATGTTCCTAACAGCAGATAGCCATCTAACTCCCCCAATATCATTATAACTACTGGAAAATGAGTATCATATAAAAATAAGTGCGGTGGTAAAAATTACCACAAAGTATAAATATCCAAGGCCATTACTTGCTATTATGGACATTTCAGTCTTGGAAAAAGCAGGATTAAAAACAAATGAAGCGAAAATTTACATAGCTTTGTTAGAGAATGGGCTTTCTTTAGTTTCGGATATCTATAAAAAGATATCAATACACAGGAGAAACATCTATGACGCCCTGGAAAGATTGCAGGATAAAGGGCTGGTCACAGTATCAATCAAAAATGGAAAGAAACACTTTGAAGCTGTAAATCCAGATAAATTATTAGATTATTTACAGGAAAAAGAAGAAGGAATAAGGCAAATACTTCCAAATTTAAAAAGTAGATATGATGCAGTAAAAAGCAGTGAAGAAGGTCAGATGTTTAAGGGAATTGAAGGAATGAAAACTATAATGCAGGATATGCTTAATGTTGGAGAAACAATCTATGTTGTTGGGGGCAAAGGCAAGTGGGTAGTTGATGAAATGAGGTTCTATTTTCCAAGATTTGATAAGGAGAGAGTAAAAAAGAAAATAAGAACCAAACAGATATTCGATTATGAGATGAAAAAAAGAAAAGAGCTGCCCAGTATTAAATATGGCGAATACAGGTTTTTTCCTAAGAAATACTCTTCACCAACGCATATTTGGATTTACAGAGATAGGGTTGTTACGGCTTTTTGGGGTGATACTCAATTTGCTTTTATGATAAAAAGTGATAAGGTTTCTGAAGGTTATAAGAAATTCTTTAATTTTATCTGGAATAATTTGGCACAATAGTATCAATTGTTTTCTAACAAGATGAGAGATTTCCCCCTTAATGTATTTGTTTAATTGGACTTCGCCCTTTAAGACGGATTTTTGAAAACTCTCCGCCTCTTCAGAAGCTTAGGTCACCCCCACCCAACAAACACCCCCCTATTCAAATAACCAATAAAAATCAAAACAATTTTAAACCGCAATCAATTAAAATCCCTTGATGGAAAAACCTCAAGAACACACAGAAGAAAACAAAGAAGAACACATAGAAAAACCCACAGAAGAACCCCTGGAACATACAGAAGAACACATAGAACAACCAGAACCATGGTACAAAGGCCCTATCAAATACATGATGATGTTATTCCTTTTATTATTAATAGTAATGTGGTATTTCCCAAAAGAATCCATAAAACTTGACCCCTCTCCTCAAAGAATTCCAACCATAGAAGAAGTCCTGCCGGATAACTTCAAACTGGAAAATCGAACCATTGAAATCAAAAACCAAAATGATTTCTACAAATATATCAAGCCTAATGACCCTACAATCAAACAGAT
>SDBT01004764.1_pt1 | contig 22938 bp, 20 predicted proteins | sample 2277101 | NCBI WGS metagenome assembly SDBT01 (sample SAMN10404973, study PRJNA504765) | marine sediment metagenome | isolation source: marine sediment core GS10_PC15, 103 cmbsf | place: Arctic Ocean: Southern Knipovich Ridge | collected 2010 | reverse complement strand
CGCTGATAGGGCCCAATAATAATAAATTACAACTTTATAGCGAAGATGCTGAAATGAAAAATAGCACAATTGAAAACGCCGATCTGGATATATTTTATTGGCGAACCATCAGCCAATTCTGGGCTGTCAAAGGAGGCATCAACTATTTTTATAGGCCATCAAAAACACCCTATTTACAACCCGGGGTTGGTATCGAAGGACTCATGCCTTATTTTATTGAAACCAATTTACGCTCATATTGGCACAAAGGAAGCTTCAAATTTGATTTACAATTAGCCCGTGATACCCAACTAACAAACAATTTTTTCCTGCGAGTTGGTATTCGCAGCATTCTAGCAACAAAAAATATCACTCGAGATGAAATTGGTCGGGGCGTTAATGATATTGAATTTGTTGTTAAACCATACTATCGATTAACGCCAAATTTTAATGTTTATGCTGAATATGAACATACTGAGTATTACGATAATCTTAAGCGTATTCGAAAAAATGACGGTCAGTCAACTAACGAACATACGATTAGCTTGGGCATATCAACACTTTTTTAATGACATTGTTAGAAAAGCAAACTGAAACATTTTTTAGTGGAAAAACAGCTCATGCCGGTGATCTTTAAAGTGCTTTTTTCGTTGGTCATAAGACTGCCTTATGAAGAGGCATGTCAATAAAGACATGCCTCATTTGACAAAAAAATTATTTCTTTTTCTGTGACATTGAATGCTGCTGGGCGTTCATCATGTGCTGATTGCCCTGCATTTTGCCGTTCTGCATATGATTTCCTTGCTTCCATTGTTTGCCATTCATATTGCATTTGCCATGTGATTGCATCATCGTATTGGCGCGACAATTACAAGTGGCAAGCCAATATTTTGTTCCGTAATAACCTGTGCATATAACGGTCAAAAATGCCAAAACAACGACTAAATAAGCAACGCCTCGACACATTTTCGACGTATGGTCTTTGTGAATTTTCATAAAAACAACTAATGCCATAGCAACTGCCAAGGCAAGCAAACTAAGCGAAAACGCACTACATACTTTAAACATCATCATAATCTTCTCCTTTAAATATGATTCGTTATTATCATGAATGATTGCGGGCTTTCTTGCAATGGGTTTTTATCAGAATCTCATAAAAGTTTCTTCAGCTCGTTAGCACATCTAAGCAAAGATTCAATTTCGCCGCTATTATCTTCAAATATCCAGCATGCCGACAATACTGCAAAAACAAACGACCAACCTGCTTTTCCATTCGAATTCATTAATCGCACAGCACCATTACCATCAAAATGTTTTAATGCCGCAATTTCTGTAGTTAATTCTTTATTAGGAATACCGCATTTAAAAACAACATGATTTCCATTTGATAAAACGGCTGGCGCAACGTAATTATATGTTAAATCATTAAAGGGCGGCTGCAGCTTAACATCAAGCTCACCTTCATACTGTTGCAATAAACGCGGTAGCTGATCGAGCCACGCTTTTCCACGATCGTCATAAAGACCGATAATGTTTTGGTAGAAATCACTATTTGTTTTCATCACGTATTTTTCTCATGACAACACATTCTGTTACACCATCATGTGCTTTTTTCATAAATTGAAATCCTGCTTTTTCATAACACTTGATTGCTCGTATATTTGACGCGGCAGGATCAATTAAAATTACTCTAGCATTCAATGCTTTAAACAGTTTTTCCGAAAACGCTTTAACAATTTTTGTGCCATAACCTTTTCCTAAACATTCTTCCTCGGCAATAAATAAATCAATACAAAATGTGCCTGGCTGTTCGTTAACAAATAGTCCTTTTGGTTTAGGACATTTTGTTTTATAAGCATAAAGGTCACAACATACAATATAGCCAATCGGTTTGTCATCAAAATAAATCACAAATGGAAAATCATATCCATTACCTTTGATTTTCTCTAAAATGTAATCGGCAGTTTCATACCCCTCAACAAACCAAACATCTTTCACATGAGGCTTCTCAATCCATTTTTGCCATAACGGTAAATGCTCGTTGGTAAATTTTTTAAATTTAATATTCACTTTCAACCCTTCTTCAATTATGCCCAAACATTTTGAATACTGCCACTGACTATTATAACGAAGTCGGTATAAAAGTCGCGACTAAAATGCCGACCACAGCATAATAGCCAAGATCATTTTAACTTTTGCATTAAATCGACCGAAGCTAATGCTTTGAAAAATAAGCCAAATTTGCTCAAGAAACGAGATTAACTTATCATATCTAAGACGATTGTTTGGATCAAGCTGTGTTGTTGATATAAAATATCAATCTCTTGCAAAAATCGATGCTGATAAATATCTTCCAGATTAACCAGCATTTTTCGCGCCAGCCCGGACGAGAGGAAAGTAATTGTAGTTCGCGCAGGTATTTTAAAAGTGTGTTGCATCATAATTATAAAACTCAAAGGTTTTATTTTTACAGGGTACTGCAATCGCAGCACAATAATTATCTGCCGCTAAAAAACCAACCAGATTCCAATTTTCAGCAGAATATCCCTTGGCATTTTTTAATATGGATTCATTTACTGGGTTAAGGCTTACAACAAAATCTTTTAATGGATAATGCAAGCCTTTGCCAATTGCTTTAATAAATGCTTCTTTGCGCGTCCAGGCATTATAAAAACCTTCTAATTTTTGTTGCGCGGGCAATTGCTGATACTCGTCAAACTCAGCTTGTGAAAAAAATCTTTTAGCAATATTTTCAAGATCGCGCGTTTCACGCATATATTCAACATCAACACCCACATCGTGATTTAATGTTATTGCAACTAACGCATAATCATGGCTATGAGATAAGTTAAAATGAACATCAGCGTTATAAGGAGTTAATAGTCGAGGCTTATTATGTTCATTAAATTCAAATTGAATATTTTCAGGAGGTAACTTAAGATAGCGGCCTAAGATTTTTCGAAGTGCTGCATGTGAAACAATAAATGACTCTCGATCACGATCAAACTTAAATGCTTTCGCGCGAGCTTTTTCTTTTTCATTTAATAAATTAAAATCTGTCGAAACATGTGAAATAAAATCTGGAATATAAATTTGCCAAACAAAAACATGTTGTGAAGTTAATTCAAAAGTATTTGGAGTTTGCCAGATGGTAGTCATATGATCTGTAAAGTGTTAAACATAAGTCGGAGCAGCCGCAGCCTCAATTTTCTCTTTTTCTTGTAGCGACAACTTTGGCCACGCTTGCATAAGCATTCGACCAACATTTCTTTCGGTGACAACCTTGCTATGTGTTTCCCAAGGCAGCTCATCATTAATAAATAAGCCCGTTAACAAAGCAACAATCACAGCAACGACGATAGCTATGCCTAATTTTTCCCATTGAAACCAACGAGATAGCTTTCGGATACGCTGAACAGCTGTTCTTGCAGTATTTTCAACGCGATCTACATTTTCAAAAATCAACCTGCGAAATTTTTCAATTTGGAGAGACTTAATCGCCTCTGCGATCCAATCGGCTGAATTTTCTGAAACGCGCTGAAGCGTATGACAACTATTCTCAGATACTTTTTGAAATCGCTCCGTTGCATTTTTAATATTTTCAACATGCTGCTGCCCATCAGAAAGCATATTCTCTGCTAACACTTTAAAACGAGCCACACCAGTTTGTGTCATAAAATTTTGCATTTGAACAATTGTTTTTCGAATTTCATCAAGCTGTTGATTAAAATGAGTAGCATTATCTTCAACAACTTTTACAGCAACAGCATCATGCTGTTTTAACTTTTGAATTGCTTCTTCGGAAAGCGCAATAAAATCTGCTATCTGCTGAGTGAAAACCTGCAAATCTTGAAGTTGGTCTGGCAGAGCTGTTTCGTCCATTTATTATTTTCCTTTATATAATATAAAAAATGCTAAGGCATTATTATGGATTTGAAGCCTTCTCAGAAGAACTTATTCTCGCCTTAGACTTATTTTTTAGCAGCAATTTTGATACATGGAGTAAATTGAACGCCCAGACTACCATAAAATTCTTTAAACGCAAAAGGAATTATAAAGCCCCTTGAGCAATCCTAAGTCCGGCAGTTGGATCGTAATTATGAGCATAACATCTTGATTCACTCAATAATCACGCCCAACCACCGGATTTAGGATAATAAGTATTTTTTGAACCAACTATCCAACCCGCCGGAGAAGAAAAAAGGCAATAATACAAAACAGAAGGATGGGCGCTAATGCCCCAACAAATGGAGAAATTTGATAAACAACACTAAATGGCCCAAAAAATTGATTCAGCAAATAAAAAACAAAACCAACCACGATACCGATGAGAATGCGAGAACCCATTGCAGAAGAACGCAAAGGACCAAAGATAAAAGGAATAGCCAAAAAAATCATGACAATTGTTGCAAGCGGCTGAAAAATTCTCTGCCAAAATACAAGCGCATAATTACCCTCCTCCAATCCATGAATGCGCTGAAAATGAAGCAATTCTTGTAAGCGGACAAGCGACATCGCATTAGGATCTATCATCGAAAAATGAAGCAAGTTAGGATCAATCTTTATTGCCCAAGGTTCTTGAGAAATTTTTTGTGTAGAAACTTTGTTGCCATTAAACTTAGTCTGCACAATATTATTTAACACCCAAGTATCATTTTGATAAATCGCACTGGATGCATAACTTGCTTGTTGCAAACGATGATCATCGCCAATCATATATTGACTAATCCCTTGTAAATGCTTTCCTGGCCGCACTTCATTAATATGAATAAAATCATTACGACGACGCATCCATAATCCACGAATTGTTTTGACGGCTGCTCCACCCGATTCCGCGACTGCTTTTTGTGTAATTGCTGTGTGATTGGCATATGGCGCGATAAATTCACCAATAACCGTCATGATAATTAACATAAAAATAGCAGCTTGCAAGACTGACCAAGTAATTCGAGCCAACGACATACCTGACGCGCGCAGAACAATGAGTTCACTGTTAGATGCAAGATAACCTAAACCTAACAAACTTCCTAACAAACCAACCATAGGAAAAAAACTATAAACGTTTTTTGGCAACGTTTCGATAACATATAATAACGCAGAAAATACACCATAATTGCCATGACCAATACTACCAAGCTGCGCAATAAAACCAATAAAGATTTGCATGCCTAACAACACCAAGAGAACCATCAAGGTGGCATAAACAATCACAAGGCCAATGTGTCGATCAACTATTTTCATCACTTAATTTTTTCCTCGAAAAACGCCAACCGGTAAATCTTGCAATAAAAAACATAACTAAAGCGAGCATAGCAATATGAACCCACCAAATACCAATCCAACTTGGAATAGTGCCTCCCTCAATCCAACTGCGACTCACAAAAATCATATTAACATAAACAAAATAACACAAAATCGCGGGAATCAAATGTGCAAATCGTCCTTGACGAGGTTTAACATAACTTAATGGAACTGCTAGCAGACCGAGCAATAAAACTGAAATAGGCATGGCAAGCCGCCACTGTAATTCAGCCATATAATTCTTGCCTGTAAACGCTAACGATATTAATTTCATCGTCGGAATGGCTTCTTCACCTTCATTTTTCTTTGATAATTTTGATGCTTGCATTTGAACACCATACTTATCAAACTTAATAATTTCATAATCTTTTTGACCCGGCACACCAGAAAATCGATACCCGTTTGTCGTCACCATATAATTTTCTTTATTATCTTTATCCGTCATTTGATAACCACGTCGAGCAGATAAAATCATCCAAGATAGATTTCCTGTTTTCGATTTACCACTCTCGCTTTGCTGCGCAACAAACACATTGTGCATAGTAGATCGATCTCGCGACATACGTTCTATATAAAAAACACGCTTACCATCTTTGGTTGATTGAAAATGTCCTGGTAAGATTGTTTGAAACACCGTGCTTGCTTCGGCAGCATCAATCATTTTATCGCGCTTGAGTGCAAAAATCGGATTAAACCATAGCACCAAAAAAGCGACGACAATCATCACAAAAAAAGAAATCGAAAAAACCATCCAAAGTAACTGCTTTCTGCTGAAACCACAGGCGTACAAAACCGTCATTTCAGAATCAGCATAAAGTCGACCAAAAGAGAGCAACACCCCAAGAAAGAGCCCCAATGGCAGCAAATAACCGATCAAAATCGGCGCCTGAAGTATAATGAGATGAAATAAGGTAGTAATGGCATATTTACCGCTAGCCACATAGGTCAGATAATGAACAAATTGATTGCACAGAAAGATAAAAGCAACTATTAATGTCACCGCCAGCATAGTAAAAACGACTTCTTTGCCAATATAGCGAAAGATGATCTTTGGAAATGGACGCTTTTCTTTTTTCATGAGTTGACCGAAGGCATCTGCCGCTTTTTATAAAAGTTACGAGATTATAACTGATTCTAGCTCATGATTCACGCAACATCAGTTTTATAGTATTTTCCATCGGCTGAGAGTAATTTCAGCTGGTCACAACTTGTGACCAACTCACTTCCCTCTTTTTTTAAGCGATTTTTGAGCGTAGTCCAATAACTTTTTGCTTTTTTAAAATCAGCTTGTTCTGTTAACGCGGCAATAATATCAATCACCGAAAAATACCATGCCTCTTTTTGTTCGTCATAAATACGTCGAATTTTATACGTTTCAAAAATTGCCAATGAACCTTGAAGATCTTTTTTCATGCTATTTTTGGTTACCTCTTTTTTTTGCGTTTAAGAATAATTTGTCCGCGCACTAACCCTTAGACATTTATTTAAAACTTGTCGATGGCTATTATAAAGAAACTTAACTAACATTACGAATACAATTTATACCCATTGTCATTGGCGATGGGTATCTACCCTTATTAGCAAGCTGACGCTTGCCGGGGCGCATGATATGCACCCCCTACGAATTTCGTCATAAGATTCCTGGATAAATTGCTCTTAATACGCATTGAGATGCAATAATGCGGACTAGCCCTATCACTAATTTTCCAGTAAACTGTGCCGTCTTGAACTTTACAAAGAACCCATAATTATGGCACCCAGAATCGACTTTTACATCATCCCGGAAAAAACCAGCCAAGCCGCACTTATGTTCGCTTGTCGGCTGGTTGAAAAAGCTTATAACAATAAAAACACCAGTTATATTTACGTTGAAGATGAAGCTCGCGCGCAGCAAATTAACGATCTTTTATGGACTTTTCGAGATATCAGTTTTATTCCGCATGATCTCGTCAGAAACGACCAAGCAAAATTACCAGTTCAAATTGGATTTGGCGCGAATGAGCCTGAAAAAATTCCCGATATTTTGTTTAATTTTACAAGCGGCGTGCCTGAATTTGCTACGAAATTTAATCGTATTATTGAAATTGCACCACAAGAACCAACCTGGCAAAATAGTGCCAGACAAAATTATCGATATTATCAGACTCAGGGATTGATAATTAACAACCATGATTTGAGATCAGAGGCCAGAAGGGGGACAGGCTAAAGCCAGTCCCCGCTTGGGACTGGCTTTAGCCTGTCCCCTTTTCTGACATCTTTTCGAGGTAGATATATGAAAAAAACTTACGAACCAAACAGCTTTGAACGCGAAATCTACGAAAAATGGGAAGATTCTGGCTATTTTGCTCCGAGCAAGAAAGGTGATGCGTATTGCATTATGTTACCACCGCCGAATGTGACGGGCAGTTTGCACATGGGTCATGGCTTTCAACATACTTTAATGGATGCGTTAACGCGCTATCACCGTATGCGGGGATTTAATACTTTATGGCAGCCGGGTACTGATCATGCCGGTATTTCTACTCAAATGGTTGTTGAGCGCCAACTCCTGGCACAAGAAATTTCACGTCACGATTTAGGGCGTGAAAAATTTATTGAAAAAATTTGGGAATGGAAACATACATCAGGCGATACAATTTTACGACAAATGCGACGACTTGGTGCGTCACCCGACTGGAAAAATATGCGCTTTACGATGGATGAACAATTATCTGAAGCTGTCCATGAAGCGTTTAATCGACTTTATGATGAAGATTTAATTTACCGTGGGAAGCGATTGGTTAACTGGGATCCAAAATTACAAACGGCCATTTCAGATTTGGAAGTCATCAACACCGATGAAAAAGGGTTTTTATGGCATTTTAAATATCCGCTAAGTGATGGCTCGGGATTTATTGTTATTGCAACAACACGGCCCGAAACGATGTTAGGTGATACGGCAGTTGCGGTGCACCCTGAAGATGAACGTTATAAAAATTTAATTGGCAAAATGATTCGTCTTCCAATTTGCGATCGCGAAATTCCCATTATCGCAGATGACTATGTTGACCAAGCGTTTGGAACTGGCTGCGTTAAGATTACACCCGCTCATGATTTCAATGATTACGCAATTGGCGAACGACATGATTTGCCGATGATTAATATTTTAAACCCTGATGCAACAATCAGTGACGAAGCGCCAGAAAATTATCGCGGACTTGATCGTTTTCATGCGCGCGAAAAAATCGTTGCTGAATTTAAAACATTAAAACTGTTAGAAAAAATTGAAGATTATGCGCTTAAAGTGCCGCGCGGTGATCGCTCACACGAAATCATTGAGCCGTATCTCACAGACCAATGGTTTGTGAAAATCGAACCGCTTGCAAAACCCGCTATAAAAGCAGTCGAAAATGGCAATATTCGTTTTGTACCGGACAATTGGAAAAACACTTATTTTCAATGGATGAACAACATTCAAGATTGGTGCATCAGCCGACAACTTTGGTGGGGACATCGCATTCCTGCTTGGTATGATAATGATGGCAACATTTATGTCGGGCGCGATGAAGCGCATGCACGCAAAAAATATAATCTCGATGACACGCTCGAACTCATTCAAGATGAAGATGTGTTAGACACTTGGTTTTCGTCTGCGCTATGGCCGTTTTCAACGTTAGGCTGGCCGGAAAAAACAGATTCCTTAAAAACATTTTATCCAACTAACGTGCTTGTCACGGGATTTGACATTATCTTTTTCTGGGTTGCTCGCATGATTATGTTTGGACTAAAATTTACGGGCGAAATTCCTTTTAGCGAAGTGTATATCACTGGCCTTATTCGCGATCATGAAGGCCAAAAGATGTCAAAGTCAAAAGGCAATGTGCTGGACCCGATTGACCTGATTGATGGCATTCAAATTCGAGAGTTAATTGATAAGCGCGTTTACGGTTTGATGCAGCCTGAAATGGCAAAAGAAATTGAGCGTCACACGCGCGCAGAATTTCCTGATGGCATTAAAGCATATGGCACCGATGCATTACGTTTAACGTATTGCGCGCTTGCTAGCACGGGTCGAGATATTCGTTTTGATCTCGGTCGACTCGAAGGTTATCGAAACTTTTGTAACAAGCTTTGGAATGCGACACGTTTTGTATTAATGAATGTCGGTGACGAGCCAATCAAAAAAACATCAGAATCTAAAAACATTATTGATCGTTGGATTATGTCAAGGTTGCAAAAAACAATTCAAAATATTCATGAACATTTTAAAATGTATCGATTTGATTTGATTGCACAAACGTTACATGAATTTACGTGGCACGAATTTTGTGATTGGTATTTGGAATTAACAAAACCAATTCTAACCGGCGATTACTCAGAAGAAGAAAAGCTCGGCACAAAAATCACTCTCATTCACGTACTTGAAACACTACTAAGATTATTACATCCAATTGCACCATTTGTGACGGAAGAATTATGGCAAACTGTCGCGCCGATTTGTTGCATAGAAACAACCAGCATCATGATTCAGCATTACCCTGAACTTGATAAAAAACAATTGGATGAAAACGCCGAGGCTGATGTTGAATGGCTTCAGAAAATTGTTTTAGCATTGCGAAATGTACGCGGCGAAATGAATGTTGCACCGAGCAAACAAGTTAACTTGCTTTTACGACAGGGCGATAAAAAAGACAAAGAGCGCGTTAAAAATTACGAAATGCTCTTAACAAGCTTAGCAAAACTTTCTTCCATCGAATGGCTTGATGCATCAAAAACCTTACCCGCTTCAGCCACTGCTTTATGTAATCAATTAGAAATGTATATTCCACTTGCTGGCCTGATTGATGTTGACGCCGAAAAGAAACGCCTGCAAAAAGAAATTGATAAACTCGAAAAAGATTTAGAAAAATCAGAAACGAAACTCAACAATCCAAATTTCGTTGATCGCGCACCAAAAGAAGTTGTTGCAACCGAACGAGAGAGGGTTTTACAAATGAAAGTTACAGTCAATAAATTAATTAAAACCTTAACAACATTAGGGGCCTCGGAATAAAGACACGGGAGCCTCTGGCAGATCACCTTCTGATTTTGACTTTGGTAAAAAAAGCCCCATCTCATCATCATCCTTATTGTCGCCATTACCAGGGAGCACGAAATAACGCGGAGGCGCTGTTACAGAGCGTCCTGCTGGCGACGAGGGGATCTCTTCACTTGATTGTGATAAACGACCAGATATAAGCTCTTCAAAAAGCTTCAGCAGCACTTCCATGCGCTTTAGCTCCCCTTCCAGATCGTCATTCCAAAACTGATGCCCGACAGACAGCCGAGTCATCATTATCAACGCTTGATATGCTTGCTCAATATCACAAAACCCTTTCTCTTGAAATTTAGAATACTGCTTTTGTGTAAATACCGGTATATCATTTTGCTGCAACAATTTAAAAGTAAAGTCATTCAAAAAAGGCCAGTTTTGATGGGTTCTTAATTTCCCAATCAAGGCGGCTCCTTTCACTTGACAGGACTGAAGCTTCTCACCATCTGCTTTAATTTTTTCTAGATATAATTGTTCACTCAGCGCTTTAAATTGCTGTGTAATTTTTTCTGCTGTTTTAATTTGAAACTTATCTGTTACTCCGGCGTGTTGTTCTGAGAACAATCTATCGTCATAATATTTTCTTACCATAGAATATAAACTAGAAAATTCCTTATGAATAGTTTTACACACCTCCTCTTCAACATAATTTAATGCGTTAATAACTAAACCATCTTTTTTACCGCCAATGACTTCATGCTGTGCTTCTAAAATAGCTTTCCCAGAAAAAATACATTTCAACAACTCGACACATTTTTGCGGCGAAGTATCCACGTCATCTTCGCCTTTCTGGATCTTATTTAATTGCTCATACAATTCTCTAACAAATTGTTTTACAGAAAGAAAAACCTCAAGTTTTTGATCAATGCGAGATCGTAATTTAACTTTCCCTTTTTTTGTGATTCTGTGAACTATATTTGTGTTGGCCTTTTCGTCATTAGCCACTGTTTCCGTGATCACAGAAAAATATTCTAGAAGTTTTGTTAAATTAAACATCCTTTTTTCCCTTAAAAGAATGACACTAAAAAACTATCGAATTAAAAAATTAGATAGACTCTATTTAACAACCTCATCCAAACTCTTCAACGTCACCAGCAATTCTTTCATTTTATTTAATGGCCACATGTTTGGACCATCACTTAATCCTTTATCAGGGTCGGGATGTGTTTCCATAAATAAGCCAGAAACACCAACAGCAATCGCAGCACGAGCAAGCACAGGAATATGTTCACGATTACCGCCAGTACTTTTTCCCTGACCGCCAGGCAGTTGCACCGAATGCGTTGCATCCATCACAACAGGACAACCGGTCTCACGCATGATAGCAAGCGAACGCATATCAACAACTAAATTATTATAACCAAAAGACACGCCACGCTCACAAACCATCAATTGATCATTCCCAAATGCTCGCATTTTGTCGACGACATTTTTCATATCCCATGGCGCAAGGAATTGCCCTTTTTTGATATTGATTGGTAAACCTGTTTTTGCAACTCGCTTTAAAAAATGTGTTTGTCGACATAAAAATGCGGGCGTTTGCAATACATCAACAACACTTGCTACTTCTTCAATAGGCGAACCATCATGCACATCTGTCAAAACCGGGACGCCTATTTGTTTTTTAACTTTAGCTAAAATCTCTAAACCTTTTTCAAAACCAAGCCCCGTAAAACTATCTCCTGAAGTGCGATTCGCTTTTTCAAAAGATGTTTTAAAAATAAAATTAATATTTAACTCACTCGTTATTTCTTTTAATGTGCCCGCCGTATCAACGATCATTTGTTCACTTTCGATAACACAAGGGCCCGCTATTAAAAAAAACGGTTGATTTAATCCAACTTTAAATTGACATAATTTCATTTTATCTACCTAATCTTTTTTACGTTTTTTATGGAACTCGCTCGCCGCTTTAATAAAGCCTAAAAATAGTGGATGAGAATCCCGAGGATTAGATGTAAATTCCGGGTGAAACTGACATCCTAAAAACCACGGATGATTCGGCAACTCAATCATTTCAACTAAACTACCATCTTTAGATTTTCCAGAAATGACCATTCCGCTTTTTTCAAATTGTGAAACAAAATGATTATTCACTTCGTAACGATGGCGATGACGCTCAACAATTTCTGGTGCATCATATAATTTTCTTGCAAGTGTTCCGCTTTTCAATTTACATGGCTGGGCACCCAATCGCATGGTGGCACCCTTGTCAGATTTTGCCGAACGTTTTTGAACACTACCATCATCTTCCATCCATTCAGCAATCAACCCCACAACTGGATATTTTGTTTCAACATCAAATTCCGTACTGTTTGCAGCTTCTAAATTCAATACATTGCGCGCATATTCAATCAATGCTATTTGCATTCCCAAACAAATTCCTAAAAATGGCACATTATTTTCACGCGCATATTTTGTTGCATCAATTTTTCCTTCGACACCTCTTTCACCAAAACCACCTGGAATTAAAACCGCATCATACTGCGAAAGTAAAGCTGCGCCATTATTCTCAACAAGCTCGCAAGGTATATATTCAATATTAACTCGTGTATATGACTGAATCCCTGCATGAATAATCGCTTCTGATAATGATTTATAAGAATCAGGACAATCCATATATTTGCCAACCATAGCGATTGAAGCTTCATGTATAGGATTTTGTTGAGCATCAATAATTGCTTGCCATTCTGAAAGATCAGGCTCCGGCACATCAAGTCGTAGCTTTTCCACAACGATCTTATCTAAACCACCCCGATGAAACTCGAGTGGAATTCGATAAATACTATCGACATCCAGCGCTTGGATAACAGCTTTTCTCTCAACATTAGTAAATAAAGCAATTTTTTCACATTGCGCTTCATTTAATTTGGTTTCAGTACGACACAATAAAATATCTGGCTGTATGCCAATCGAGCGGAGCTCCTTAACAGAATGCTGCGTGGGTTTTGTTTTAATTTCGCCAGCTGTTGGAATATAAGGAACTAAAGTTAAATGAATAAACAATGTTTTATCGGCGCCAAGATCCATGCGCATTTGACGAATCGCCTCCAAAAAAGGCAGGGATTCAATATCGCCAACTGTGCCGCCGATTTCAACTAAAACAACATCGACATCATCTTTTCCTAACAATAAAATACGGCGTTTTATTTCATCGGTAATATGCGGAATGACTTGGATAGTTCCTCCCAAATAATCACCACGTCGCTCTTTTCGAATCACATCTGCATAAACTTTTCCGCTGGTAAAATTATTTTCTTTGTGTAATTTTTTTTGTAAAAATCGCTCATAATGCCCCAAATCCAAATCTGTTTCAGCACCATCTTCAGTGACATAAACCTCGCCGTGCTGAAAAGGATTCATCGTGCCAGGGTCAACATTAATATAAGGATCCAATTTCTGCATTGTGACGTTCAAACCACGAGCCTTAAGAATAGCAGCAAGAGAGGCCGAGGCAATCCCCTTCCCTAAGGAAGAAACGACTCCGCCGGTGATAAAAATATAACGAGACATTATTTGATCCTTTATTGAACTCAGAAACCCCAGAAACACTGTTTAGAAGATAACAAAAATTAGCTATTCTAGCAACGAACCTTTCCGTAAAAGTTGTCGCGAATAGTTGTTTTAATAAAGACAAATTTTTTCATTTTTGACTAAAAATTATACGTTTATAGTATAAAATCCCTTATTTTTTGATATATCAATTGACTCTGTTTGCAAGTCGCCGTAATCTTTAGATTCTGATCCGACATACAGTGAGCTCAAGATGAGCAAGCTGTTGGATGAGAAACAAGATCTTGTTATGAAAATTAGGAGACTTTTATAATGTTACGTACACTTTTTTGTTGGTTAATTTTTATTGTTGCAGTTGTCCTAGCAGTACTAGGCCTTTCCTTACCACGCACCTCACTACAACCAGTCATCATGATTACAAACTTTTTTGATATCATGATTCCTGTTTTAGCAGTTGGCGCGTTGATTAACTATCTATGGAAAACCAATAGCTGCTGCAAAAAAGATTAATTGAATATTAATCATTGAAAAAGGCTCCGTCTTTGGCGGGGCCTTTTTTTTCCAAAGACAAAAGGTGTCAGGCATCATAATTCCAATAATTCTCGATAAAAACCTTATCATCAATTTTAACATTCTCAATCATCGAGAATTATTGGAATTATGATGCCTGACACCTTTTAATCACTATACCTTCTTCATCCCCAGGAACTTGGTAACTCTCACAAACTGCAAAACCAACAACCGCCACTAAATCACTTTGATGATAAAGCAAAGGAATTCGATCACGTTTCCAATATGGCACTTGCCATTCTTGAAATAATTTTTTTAATAAATGTGTGCCCTGTCTTCCAGGCAAGCGACAACTTTCCCCGCCTTGACGAAATCGCACTTCCAACTCTGCTGTAAGCAAATCAGCATCAATGCCCCGCCCCAAGATTAACTCGCTTTTAAGTAACCCCAGCTCACCAGGCAATTGTAATGGTTTTTGATAATCCCATTTTAAACACGCCTTAGAATCAAATTGCTCAATAGGTTTCATGACATAAATATCATCTTGATACCGACGAACCTCTGCATCTCGCCATGAAACACAGGATTTTGAATCTTGTTTTGCATAAATGACATCTTGAATAATATGTTGTAAATGTTTTTCATTCGGCATCAAAAAACTTTTTTCATCAAACCAATATCGTAAAATATTTTTTTGTTCCGCTTGTGATAGTACTTTTAATTTTTTGATAGATAATGTGCCGTCACTTTTTCCTCTGACAGATTCAATCACTTGTTTCGCAAAGTCTTGTAGCAAATCATTTGATTCGGCGATATGTTGAGTTGCGCGTGAAATTGTCTTGCCGAGCCCTGGCCAACGCACAAGCAGCAATGGCATGATTTTTTGGCGCATAAAATTTCGATCAAATCTCATGTCGTGATTGCTGTTGTCTTCGATCCACTTTAGCTGATGGTCTTTAGCATAAGCTAATATGTCATCTCTCGAAAGTAACAGAAAAGGTCTTAAAATATAGCCTTGACCAAACTTAGAAAAAACAGGCATCGCAGACAGGCCTTTTAATCCCGCACCCCGCAAAAGTTGCATTAAAAAAGTTTCCGCTTGATCATCTTGATGATGTGCGACGACTAACACATCATCATCTTCCATCAAATCTTTAAAAGCCTGATAACGCGCCTGTCTCGCAACTGCTTCTACACTTTCACCTTTATTAATCTTTAGATTAACTTTTTTTACTTGATAAGGAATACCAAGTGTTTCACAAACTTGTTTACAGTGAACCGACCATTCATCTGCTTCTTTTAATAAACCGTGATGAATGTGAACAGCCATGATATCTAAACAATATTCTTTTTTAAGCGTCGATAATGCGTGCAACAAAACATGCGAGTCAACGCCGCCACTAAAGCCAACAACCACTTTTGAGGATTGTTGAAGCTTTTCAAGAGTTTGTTTGATTGATTGAATAACCATCACTCAGGTGAAATACCATATGACATCAAACGACGATACCTTTGCTTCAGCAACTGATGAGTGGATAATTTGGATAAATTATTGAGCTGATTAATAAGCGTTAATTTCAATTTCGAAGCGACTTCATCAGCATTGCGGTGCGCACCGCCTAACGGCTCTGGAATCACTTGATCAATTAGCCCGAGTTTTAAAATTCGATCGGCAGTAATGCCAAGTGCTTCAGCCGCCTCGGCAGCTTTGTCAGCGCTTTTCCACAAAATAGAGGCGCAACCTTCCGGAGAAATGACAGAATAAATACTGTATTGCAACATGAGAACGCGATCGCCCACACCCAGCGCGATAGCCCCACCTGAACCGCCTTCTCCAATGATGGTACAGATAATCGGCACTTGTAATCTCGACATTTCAAATAAATTTCGCGCGATCGCCTCGCTTTGATTCCTCTCTTCCGCGTCAACGCCAGGATAAGCGCCTGCGGTATCAATAAATGTTAAAATGGGCAAACTAAAACGTTCTGCCATTTTCATGAGTCGTAATGCTTTGCGATAATCTTCTGGGCGGCACATACCGAAATTGCGTTCTAATTTTTCTTGTGTTTTGCGCCCTTTTTGATGACCGATAACCATCACAGGTCTATCATCAATTCGTGCTAGCCCTCCAATGATCGACGCACCTTTCGCAGTACAGCGATCGCCGTGCAATTCATCAAAATCAGTGAAAATACGTGGAATATAATCTTCCGTATATGGACGTTGTGGATGTCGCGCCAACTTAATTACTTGTGAAATATTGAGGTTATCAAAAATCGATTTTGTTAACTCGAGATTCTTTTTTTCAAGCTTTTTAATTTCAGAGGAGATATTAAGTCCATTATTCGCGCCGAGCGAACGCAGCTCTTCTACCTTCGCTTCAAGCTCCGCAATCGGTTGTTCAAAATCAAGAAAATTTAAATCCATGATGACACTCACTTTAAAAACAGAATCTTAACTTAAATTAGTAAAAAAGGCTATAAAAGGCAAAAGGTGTCAGACATGAGGATGAAAAAGCGTGTCTGATATTAGATAACTAGTGAAATTCTAGCTCTCAAAGCAAACAGTAGGTTAGTTATCTAATGTCTGACACCTTTTTCACTCTCATATCTGACACGCTCGATTAAAATAAAACCACACATGGTTGTCGGGTTAAAGAAATATCCATTTTTTTAGGTGGGCGATCTGGCAAATCACTGCTATTACTTGTTTGTACTTCCGTAAAAAGAAGTGCCGGTCAAATGGAGGTTGACCGTCTTATACTCCTCGTGAATGGGTTTTTGATAGTACTTAAAGTCTATTCACGAGGGGTATCACAATTTTGCTTTAGGGAGGAGGCATTATGAAAACTTTATCTTTTAGGTATTTTATTCCAATTATTGGATTGAGTGTTATCGGTATTGGTGTCGCAACAGCAGGCGGTCTACCCAGTAAAAGTCAAACACAAACACCATTAGGATTTTATATTGGTGTACAACTTGGCGCTTCTGAGACGCATTATGGCTTGTCTGCTTTTGAGAACACAGATACTAATAATCAGGTTCTCAATGGTACGGTGACAAGCAGTGGCTTTGGCCAGCGAGGCCTTGTTGGTTATCGATTCACAAAAAACTGGGCTGCAGAAGCCGGTTATAGTCATTATTCAACAACAACAGGTGACGCACTCACCTATTCGAATGGCACAACCGGTGTTTCAGGTAATTTAAAAGAGGATTCTTATGATGCTTATGTAAAAGGCATTTTACCTCTGGCAAATGAAGTTGATTTGTATGCAAAAGTTGGTGTCGCACATGTTTTAGCCAAAACAAAAACAAGTGCAGGCTTTAGTAAAACACGTAGCGGTACGAAACCAGCCTTTGCAGGTGGTGCGACTTATAATGTTAATAATAATTTCGCAGTGGATGCTTCTTATAATCGCATACAAAGTAGTGGAAAAATAAAGAGCGCAGACTTATTTACAGTCGGCTTTTATTATTATTTTGCTTAATTTAATGGCTTAAATGAGGTTGTCTCTCGCGCTCCTCCAGTAAGTAAACGGCCATGGCGAATGCGAGAGAGAAAAAAGGCGGAGCTACCCTCTTGCTCCGCCTTTTCACACTGAGTATTAAGCCTCATTAACTTTACAAACATCAACACCGATACTTGGACCGAGAAGATTTCCACAGGTTTTTGATCCTGGAAAATCCTTAAAATGAAATTTATCACTGAACTGTGTCTTTGAAGGAAGATAATAATCACCGTCTACTTTTCCATCTGGCGTTTTGGCCACATAGTGACAAAGCAATTTATGACTGTATTGTGAATTTATATTAAGTCCTGCGTAATTAAAGTAGAAAGTATCGTCTTGATTCGTAGGTTTATTGATCGATGGACCATAATCAATTCCATCAACAGACGTACCTTGGACATAACCGTCATCATTTATTGTAAGACCTTCTGGCGCCGGGCAATATTTATAGAGATCTGGATTGAGAACACTTACTGTAAACTTGCCTGCACCCGTCTTTCCTTCTTCATTAGTTGCGGTGACGTTAAATGCTTCAGTAAGCTTATCATCGGTAATTTTCACATCTGGACTAGAAATGCTGACATCAATTTCTTTACTGGAAATAAAGTTTCTTGTTGCTGTTAAACCAAAATCCGCCAAATCACTTTCATTCGCAATTGCAACTTCAGTATTTAAATTACTATTTACAAACGTTCCTGAACCCGCCATTGCTGTAAAAGTAGTTGTAGCGGATGATCCGTTGTTATATGGCTGATTGACCGTTGGTGTTAACGTTTGATCTGCTGGACTGATTGAGGGAGGAGTTGAGCTACCGTTCACCTTGATAAGAAAATCTTGTGTCTCAGCGGCAGATCCAAGGCGATTAGCAGCAGCTATAGAAACATGAAAAACACTGCCAGCGCTACTTTTTGGTAATGTGCCAACTATAGTTAAATAATATTCCCAAACCGTTGTTCCATCATAACTTACGGGCTTTCTAGTATAAGAAAAATGCAAATCTGAGCCGCTAAGCCCAACAACAGAAAAGGAAGTTCCCCCTACTGCATAGACCGGATCATAAAACAATCCATCAGCATATTGTGAATCATTAGGAAAATAGAGCCCAAGAAAGCTTAAATTAACTTTCTTATTCTTACCAACATTATATGTTACGTCATTGGGCTTGTTCTGTGTTTCTGGATAAGGCACCAAATTGTCTTTTACAGAAACCTTTAAAGTTACATGCTGTTGATTATTTTGAATCTCATCAAATTTTGTTCCTTGCAAATTCATCATATCCGCTTTAGAAGACTGGGTATTCGATAACATGACTACATAAGCACCCACTTCTTTTTTCTTAAACTTCCCTACAAGCTCATCGCCTTTTAGCTGTAACTCTTGTGGCAAACCTTTTGCAGTATACTTTTCAGATTTCGCATTTTTATCTTGTGAAAAATATTGTGACACATCAATATCAAGCGGTTGCCCAGGCGCTACTGTGATTGAATAGTCATTATTTAATGTCATTTGCTGTTGAATTTTTTCTGGCGTTGGCGCAGAACCTAAATTAATATTTTTCTGATCAGTCACTGCTAACACTTGATCCATATGCACGGCTGGCGCGCCAGCCCAAGCAGCCAAATCGCCCAAGCTATCACTATTTGAAAAATCACCAAATGTCGCAGGATGACCTAAGGCACTTCCACCAAAAGTATAATCAAGATTAATGCCCGTTTGCGTATCATTTTGCATGCCACTTTTACCCAGAATCCGTTCGCCGGTCAATGCTAACGTTAATTGTGAACCTGGTACCGTCCTCAACAACCAATCAATTTCGGCTTGATAATCATTTCCCGTTTGTCGATCGCTTGCTAATAATTTAAATTTAACACGATGTGTCAGCAGCTGATCTAAACTAATCGTTGCACCCAATCCTGAATTATTGTAGTGATGTAAATTTTCATATCGACCATGATAAGTCACATCATCATAATTTAATTGCGTGCCAACTAAAGTTGTTTTCAATGGCAATAAATCGACCCCAACGCTGGCACTTTTATCTGTACCGCCAGCAATATGCCGAAGATTACGAAAGCGCGTTCCGCTTTGCACAAAATTGATTGAACTTAAATTTTTTCCAATTGCGCGACTATAAAATGTATTTACATTAATATCTTTTAATAAGCTTTTGGCGATTAAATATTGATAGGTTAAACCATAGGCATTTTGTCCGATCCATTGATCTGTGCTGCCTGAGTTAAAATCATAAGTGGCTTTTTGCGCTAAACGCTCAGCCGTCACTTTAACTCGCTGATGAGAAGTCAACGCACGCGCATAAGTACCGCTAAATCGGTATTGTTTTTTACCAACCTCTGCGCCTACTGAAACTGCATTGTTTTGCAAAAAAGATTGGGTAAAAACGCCTGTCAGATAAGGCCCAAATACATCGCTATATTTAAGACCTAAAGTAACCGGCCCATGCACACCAAATTGATCGCTCGTTAAATTTAATGTTTGATTCGAACCCACATAAGCGCCCATCACCAACGGACACAAAAATAGCAAGAAGATTAAATTAACCAATTTTTTCATTTTATTTCCTAACACTTTATCATTCTAATTATCGGTTATTTCTTTGAACCGAGACTTTTTTAATTAACCAAAAGGAATATGCACATCCAACATGGCGAATGTATTATTGACTGCTTCGCCGACAATATGTACCGGCTTATCACCAGCACGATTTGGTGGAACAACCCGAGGCACATAGTTTATATGATCCAACCCCACCCTAAGACCAATCGAAGGATTTTTAACAGAATCGTTGAAGAGATAGTTGATTCCAATTGCAGCCTTTGCGCGATAATTAAAAACAAAATCCGAATCACTCACTGAAATTGAAGTACGACCAGCAGCAGGCGTACTTTGAGTTGCTTTTAAGTCAGATTGTATTGTTAACAAATCAACTTCAAGATCAACAAATGGAACAAAGTGTTTGGAAATCTGATAATTTAATTGGCTACCCAAAGCAACCCCAAAATAGTTCGAAGTTATATCAAAATTTTCATCATCAATCCCCGGGTAAGTCAAGTCAAAATCGTATTGGCCTTTTAAATAGTCATATACTAAACCAACATATCGGTCCATTGTTAAACGAGGATTCGAAGTATAAATTTTGCCTTTAAAATACACTCCTGAATCAAGATTATAAAGTTTTGTATTTAATTTAAAATTATTCAACTGTTTTTGATCTGCAGGATCAAATGGCGATCCATTTCCATCGATATACCATACCATTCCGGTTCCCAAATTATCTTTCCCATTAGCATGATCCAAAAATGAATAACTCACTTTTGCCTCAATAGCTTCTTCGTGACCAAAAATCTTTGCCAACCAATTATCATTACAATTCATAAATTGATAACCGCCAGCCAAATTAAACTGTGGTCCAAGCTCATTAGAATTTATTTTTGCAAGCGGGGCTGTGCTACTCCCAGACGTTCCCACTTCAAACTTCGGCTGCTGCAAATAATAAGCCGCGCCGCCAATGTCAATGTAATAATGATTATAAGGATTAGAAAAAATGCCTGCAGAAGCTGCAAGCGGCAAAACTATCGAACCACACAGCACGATCAAACCACGAAATATATTTTTTAACATCACCTCTCTCCCACGCATTTCCCACGCACAACAATATTGTCCCGCGTAAAAACACGCTTTGAAATTTATAGAGACATCCAGCTCTGACAGCATTCGTATGCCAATAAAAAATCCGATTTTTCAATTTTATGGCCAATCTCAACGCCTGAAATTGGCCAATGGCCGAGAGATCAAATTCCCGACCTTTTCTAAGTTGAAGTATGATAGTTTTTTGCGCAACAAATTGCAATCTATTTTTAGAAAATATGCATAATTTTGATCTTGGTGTAAAATTTTGAAATTGTTAGAAAATTCTATCTATCTGTTTGATTTTTAATGATATTTTTATTTATAAATCATCTCGACTCGACTATCTGGGAACGTATCTCTTAAGCTCATCAACAAATCTTCAACCGGCTGGATGCGCCACTCCTTACCCAAAGGCAATAATGCCTCTGCACCATCTCGTTGATAAGCAATACATACGGGGCAAGTGCCACCTTGATAACATTGCAACACTTGCATTAATTGTTGCACGCAGTCTTGATCGGCTTGTTGATTCATCGTGACCAACAAATGCTTTGCATAAATCGCGCGCGCTTGCTCAATATTCCAAAGCTTCTTCGCACTTAATTTATAGCCGCCAGAATAGTCATCAACACTTGCCTCTCCTTCAACCACCAACAACTGATCTTTTTGAATGAGGTGTCGATATTCTGCATACACATCCGAAAACACCGCAATTTCCATTCGCCCACTTCGATCATTCAAACTCACAAACGCCATTTTCTCACCACGCTTTGTCATCATCGCTCGAACAGCAACAACCAAACCAGCAACAATCACGGATTGTCCTTGCTTCGGGCGCAGCTTGGAAATTTTTGTTGTCACAATATGTTTTAATTCTTCTTCATATAACTCTAAAGGATGTCCCGTAAAATAACAACCCAACGTTTCTTTTTCACCTTGCAAACGATCTTGATCAAGCCATGGTGAACAGCTTGTAAACGCATCCACATCATCACTGTAATGTGATTTAGTCACACCACCAAAAAGATCATCTTGCCCAATCGCTTGATTTCGCGAATGTTGCTCTGCTGCGTGCACGGCTTTTCCTAACGTTCTAAATATTGATGCACGATGTGGACCTAACTCATCGGCTGCACCCGATCTTACCAGCGCTTCTAACACGCGCTTATTTACTTTATGTAAATCAACTCGACGACAGAAATCAAAAATATTTTGATATGCGCCATTTTCATTTCGCTCTGCTATAATAGACTCAACAGCCGCCTCGCCAGCCCCTTTAATGGCACCCATACCATAAACAATCTGAGCATTTTCCACCGTAAACTGATACATGCTGCGATTAATATTCGGCGGCAACACGGTCAACTTCATCGCCTCACACTCTTCAATAAAGATAACTACTTTATCT
>SDBT01004763.1_pt1 | contig 22953 bp, 16 predicted proteins | sample 2277101 | NCBI WGS metagenome assembly SDBT01 (sample SAMN10404973, study PRJNA504765) | marine sediment metagenome | isolation source: marine sediment core GS10_PC15, 103 cmbsf | place: Arctic Ocean: Southern Knipovich Ridge | collected 2010 | reverse complement strand
GAAGAAGAAGAAGAAGAAGAAGAAGAAGAAGAAGAAGAAGAAGAAGAAGAAGAAGAAGAAGAAGAAGAAGAAGAAGAAGAAGAAGAAGAAGAAGAAGAAGAAGAAGAAGAAGAAGAAGAAGACGAAGAAGAAGAAGAAGAAGAAGAAGAAGAAGAAGAAGTAGATCAACAACAACTTATGGTATTAAAACAAATAGAGGAAGAGGAAGAGGAGGATGAGACGGATGAAAATAAAGATACACCTATCGATATAACGAAAGTTAATGCACAAATGAAACCACCGCCAAAATCACACTACAAAATACATCCAGTATTCCGTATCAGTAATAATGAAAGAGTACTTGCGAGGCGAATATCATACATGTGGTTCGTTGGTGGGCTTGGTGTTGACGAGAGGATCCAAACAACTTGTGGTGAAGATCTTTGTGTCAATCCGTTGCATCTACGTACAAACAAAACGTATTTCATCATCGATACAGATAGTGAGAAAGAGCATGTTAGTGATGACGACGACGACTACTACCAAAACTACGAAGAAGAGGAGGAAGAAGAATCAAATCCGATCCATTATCTAGAAAATATGGATACTGTAGCGAACAAAAAACATAGACGACGAAAATCTCCGATTATTGGAGATTTTAGGTATGGTGGATCATCAACCGTGAGACACGATTTTAAGAAACATAATACAACGATTCATATACATATTCCTGCGAAATTGAGAGAACATTTCACAGGAATTGAAGAAACTAAGAATCGGAAAAAAGGCCATACCAGAAAACCAGGGCGACCATATCGTAGGGTAATACTCGAAGACGATACACTAAGATTTCCTTCGGATGAGGAGAATGACGACGAAGACTGGAGGTAATTCGGAAGAGGGAACAGAAGAAATTCTTAGAAGAAAAAAAAGAAGAAAAAATAGAAGAACGATACTTGAAGAAGAAGAAGAAGAAGAAGAAGAAGAAGAAGAAGAAGATGGTGAAACTAATCATCAAAAAGAAGTAACATCTTCTTCCTCCTCCTCCTCCTCCTCCTCCTCCTTCCTAAATAACCATCACCATTATCAAAAAGAGGTAACATCCTCCTCCCTCATCCCTCATTCCTCCTCTTCATCATCATCCTTCTTAAATAACCACCACCATTATCAAAAAGAATCTTCGTCGTCATCACCGTCGTTCCAGTATGGTGGTGGTCATAAACGAAAGAAAGAAGCAGAAGAAATGAAAACTCGTGGAGAACGAATGATAGACAACGGAATAAAATTAGTGGAACTAGCGGAAACAATATTACAATCGTTGAAACAACAGAAGAAGAAGAAGAATAGAATTGAAAAACCAACATTATTTGAGTATTCACGAGAACTCACGATTTCACAGACTGACATTGGTACCGGCAAACCTTCGTGTATGGCAATCTCTTTTATATTTGCTTTTCAAGCGTTATTCGACGATAATAACAATACAAGACTAGAAGAACAAACAGTTGAGAAGTTGGAAACATTTCTATACGCCGGAATAAAACTATGGAAGCAATGGAAAGAGAAAAACGGATCAAACTCTATGTTCGCTACATTCAAAGAGATAACAGATACTGCAGGAAAAAAACGATTTTATAATCATGTAGATACAAAGCCAATGACAGGATTTTTTCTTGAACAAGCAAACACGGAAGCAAACAAAAATCGAAAAAACCATTTAGAAGAATGGACTCAACAACATTACTCACTAGATGCAGCGTTAAACGAATTCTCTGGATGTATGCAAAAAAATGAAGTCGTAAGTGCTGTATTTTATTCTCAAGATGTTAGTATGGCCTTGTGGAAACGCAAGATTACTGCTGCTGCTGTTGGTGCTAAACGTTTTACCACGTCGTCACCACCACCGCGATATAAATTTTGGATATTTGATTCACATCGGATTAATCCGAAAACTGGAATGGCTGAAAATACTTATGGAACCTCGTTACTAATGAAATTTGACAGTATTTTAAAAGTTTTACAATATTTACGTGAGCGATTTCCATTACCTAAAAATGTGTCGTTCAAAAAAGATTTTTTTAAATTAAAATATGAATTACATATTATGTATGAAAAAAATTTTTATTTTGTTTAATGAAATAAATGTGATGCTTTTAATATCTGTGGTTGTTTTTTGTTGTTTGTTTGTTGTTGTTGTTGCTGTTGCTGTTGTTGTTGTTGCTGCTGCTGCATCTCTTCTTGTCGTTGTTGTTGTCGTTGCTGTTGTTCTTGTTCTTTAGTATAATGCGGTGGAAATGCTTGAACAGGAAATGGAGGATATGGATCTTTACTACAGAAACTACAAAACAGAAGCAATATTAGAAAAATATCTCCTAAAATAATACCGAGCCAGAGAAAAGTTTCGATTTCTGACGTTTCATCACATGAACGATCTGGTTTACAAACACAACGCGGTTCACCACCACCGTAAATATCGTTAAACAGGAGTTTCATGTTTGGAGGGCAATGAAAAGAATTTGTGAATCTATACCCCCATAGTTTCATATTTGTTAACGAGAGTTGTTTGTATTCGTTTTCTTTCCAACGATCGTAATGTTTCTCTAGTTCTTTTTCGTTATAACACAATTTCAGTAGTTTCGAGAATAGTTCCCGGTTTTTGTGATCATGTTGATGAAACAATTCTCTACATTCCATATCTTGATAACACCACGAGAAGAGTGTATCTTCTGTAAAATTATGAAAAAAAGCATCACTAAGCGTCAACAGTACTACTACTACTACTACCAGAGATTTAATCATAATAATTCTACTGTTTCATATCATTCTATGACGACTCTTGTTCATCATTCACGTCTTCTTTACTAAGTATATCAGGTATAATATGTTCGAACAAAATTAAATAGTAATATGTTCTGTAATTTGTTTTTGAATAATTTTTACTTGCTCCACTACTACGACGACTATCACTATCAATCATAGAATAAGAATTCAACTCAGAAACCATTTCATGATTTTGTTGTTTTACTTTCCTTCGTAAATTTTTCGTCATTTCATTTTTTAAATCCGGTTTACGTTGTTGTTGCGTTTTATTCGCGACGGTGCGGTTTTTAAACGCACTAAATCCAGTTTTTTCTAGTGATTGCATATCAAACGACGAGGAGACTTGTTGTTTTTTCATTTTTTTTTGCTTTGTTGTTCGTGTCAAACTTTCACAAACATACACACCTCATACCAAAAAAAAAGTATTTCTAAAAAAGGAAATATATATTTTATTTTTTTTTAAAAGAGTTGTTGTTAATAATTAATTAATTAATGACAATTGTTGTCTTTACATTTCTTTTTATCATTGTCATCATCACCATTTGCCCACCATATAATTCCGATAATGATTAATACAAGAAAAATTACAAAAAAAACAGCAGCAATTACCCAACAAGCATCCCATCCTCCATATCCCCAATCTCCATAACCACTTCCATGACCATAGTTTTGATTATACTGCTGATGATTATATCCTTTTCCATATGAATGACTGGCATAACCTCTTTCTGGATCATAGGTAGTATGTTTTCCATATTGATAACCTCCTCCTCCTCCCCCACCACCACCACCACCACCACCACCATGAGGATTATAACCATAACCTCCGCCACCGCCGTGATATTGTGGATAATTACGATTATAATAAGGATTATAGCCATAGCCACCACCATAATATGCTCCTTTAGTTCTCTGAGGAGATTCGATTCTTTTTTCAGTCAGTGTTTGCTCTTCCGCCGAAAGAGAAGTCTTTGACATGTCATAAAATTCCGCTCTTACTTGAGTCTTTTTTAAAACACTATCATCTGGTCCAAGAATCACCCCATTTGAAATCAGTTTTACATTCCCTTTTGTTGTTCTTAATCTAGTTGCAATTTCCTGTTTAAGTTGACCAACCTCGGTATTAAATTCCGCTTTTATTGGAACTACACGACCACTTGGTAATCTAACTTCTATATCCATTTTTTTTTAAAAAAAAATAATCCACAAAGATCTTTGTGGGATTATTAATAAAAAAAAAATTACACTTAATTTGTTTTTTTTGTTGTTCAATTTTTTTATTCGATTTATTAGGTTTCAGAAAACAAAAAAAAATGGTGGAAAAAATAAACATTAAATACAATCTCTAGTTTATTCAATAGTATACAACTGAAACTACTTTTTTTTTTCATTGTTTATCATCAATATCTCTACAGATGACCTTATGTATAAACCACTGTTCTTTTTGACATTTAGAGGAACAGTATCGCGCGGTTTTGCATCGAGAACAGTGTGGCATCTTGAGATTGGTTTTCTGGCATCCAAAACATACAAATTCTCCATTTTTATTTCTTACTATTCTATTGTAGGTTTGAGACATCTCCAAGAGGCAATTCAGGCTTGCGATTTCGATACTGTTATCAACAGTGTGGAAATCACCCAGCCTGTTATCTACAGTGGTAGGAAGGGATAACGCTGCTAATATAACCTGTTCTGCTGTCAAGTAGTGATTCAACCCGATATATGATTTAGCCAGACATAGATACAAACTGAAATCATGATATCCGAATAAAAAGGGATATACCGCTCTAATTTTAATACAGGAGATTAGACATATGATTGCCTGTGAGTAATTCTCTTGATAGTTATGAATTACTCCCAAGTAGTAAGATATTGTGTATTCCTTCTCATGACATTTTTCCTCTTTTGCGTAAATTAATGCTTCAGAAAATAATGACTTTGCTTCTTCATGTCGACGTTGAATTAAAACCATCTCACCCCAAGTTACAAGAATTGACAGACTAACGATATCACCTTTCTTTCCAGACGCCTTACGACATAAGGATAAAGATTTTTTTGTGAGAGATTCAGACTCACGGTATTTTCCTTGGGATGTGTAAACAAGACAAAGACCATGAACCACAGCGCAAATGCGAACATCGTCCAGAGAAAACAATTTTCTCCCAATTCTCAACGCTTTAGCATAAAACTTTTCTGCGATGATGAACTCTCCTTGTCCGATACACACTATTCCTAGAGTTCCAAGAGTTAAATATGCCGGGATAGTATCCTTTCCATGAATTTTTGTGATAATTTCCATGCCTTTGTGATACTCACGTCTCACCATATCTTGCTTGTTATTCCCACCATCAAAAGATTCATTCTTTATCCTTTTGTAGATTTCCACACCTTTGCTATAGGCCCCACTCACTAAATCTGGTTTCCCAGTCTCATTAAAAAGTTGTTGTTCATTCTTTACCATGGTATCAGGAAGGGGGGGGGGAGTTTTTTTTTGTTGTTTAGATAAAACAAAAAAAAAATGAAAACAATAAATACTCTTCCTTCTCTTTTTTCCCCTTTTTTTTCGTTATTACTTTATTTAGGAATTTTTTTTTCTTGGAAATTTTTTTTTTCGATATTTACTTTTTTTAGGATTTTTTTTTTTTTTTGAAATTGAGCGAACGAAAAAAAAACCCACTCACCAGCCCCGCAAAAAAAAACCAAAAAAAAACCCAACACACATACACACAGTAAATGGAATCAACTAGTAGTTCTAGCGCATTAATAAACAGAGGTGAAGGAGGAGGAGGAGGAGGAGGAGGAGGGAAGAAAAATATGATTAGTGCTAATACCTTTAGATCGAAATTCAATGCTGGTATAAAACATACTAAGAAAAACAATAATCAAATCATAACAAAGATCAATTGGAGTGGTCTTAATTTAAAAGGAATTCTTCTTAAGGTTGGAACATCATCATATACTGGTAAAGATGGTAAACCGAAAACAAAATATGATCTCAGAGTAATGATACTTCCATTTCGTGGAGATGAATGTGGTGATTTTAAAAATACACATGCAATGTTTGTCAATCCTAGAGTGATTAAAGTTGTGACTATCCCACCGAATAAAGATCCTAGCGGAGCAACTTTAACAAAATCAGAATCTCGTATTCCAACGAATCAAGAGGATATGAAGTTCTATTTTATCAGACCGCATGATGTATTGTTCTTATCATTGTTTAATGATAAGATTGCTGAGACTAGAAAAGGTTCTATTATCGATATTATCAATGTTACATCAAACGCATTCTGGAGAAGCAATGGAGAATGTGATTCTAGTATTCATGCAAAGACAATAAATTTCGTAAAGAATAGCTACAAGATAGACACGATAATTGATGCATTGAATGGGGTAGATCCATTTGCTAAGATGCTAGCTCCTTTCACGACAGTAGACAAACACGCTGGCTATATCATCAAATTCGTTCCTATTGATTTTGTTCCGGATGAAGAACTCAACTGCAGTAGAAATATTCAAGCTAGTATTATTGTACCAAGTGAGGATAAAGCATTTATCATCGAATCTAATGATGATTCATCTAAACGTATTTGTGCAAAACTGACTGCATATGCAACACAGTGGAAATTCGGAAATGATAATGATGTTGAGAGAATTCTACTTTCGTTCATTCTATGGGATGATCAATGCAAAACATTTGGAATCACAGATCCTGATAATTGGAGGAGATTGGCTCCCTATTTCTTACAATGTCCATTCACCGGTGTTTTTACTGTTGATCTTGTGAATAGTGTTTCTATGCCTTGCAATCGTAACCAACAAGACTCAGACTATAATAACAATCTGCAATTAGATTGTGATGATCCAGAAGCAGATAAAGATTTTGTAGAGGAAAATCCAAATGATCACTACAAATTTGCACTAGCCACTCGTGTACAATTTCTTCATTTTGAACTTTTGCCATTTATGACTCGATATCTTATCCCGGTATCAGGTCAATTTGTAAAAAAAAATGCAAAACTTCTTAAAGAATCATTTTCAACTAATGATTCCAACGAAATGAACAACGGGCTTTTCGGTGAGAAATTTATTAAGTGCATTAGTGAGATTGGAGCTGGCTTCTCCAAAGAAGCAGGAAAATACTACAGAATGTATGAACAAAAGTTGGGTCGCTTTGGTATTATGACAGATGATCATTTCAAAACAGAACAAATGAAAAAGTTACAGTACATGAGTGTAAGCGAAGGTGAAAATTTTTTCAATTCACTTCCAAAGAATGATAATCGAGTTATCTATTTATGGTTCTTGAACGAAGAAGCATTCGAATTTGTCAATAAATTAAAAGAAAGTGAAGGTGGTAAAACAGCGTTAAAAAATTGTAAAAGTCTTATGAGAATTGATTTGTACAGTGAATTCTTTAAAAACTCTTCTTCTTTCGGTCGTAGTCAACCACAAATCACTGATATTATACAAGAATCTCAAAATATGGATGAAGAAGATAATGTTGATGAATTAAATGAAATGTTGGATCAAATAGAAGACGACGATAACCAGTTGCAGAAAAAGAAAAAACTACGACAGATTAGACAAGAAGAAGGAGAAAAAGAAGAGAATGAAGAGGAGGAGAAAGAGGCAGAAGAAGAAGAAGAAGAAGATGAAGAAGAAGAAGAAGAAGAAGAAGAAGTAATATTAGTAGTAGAAACAAAGAAAAAACGTAATCGTCAGTCTAAAGACAGCAATTCTTCTAAGAAACGTTCAAAAAAAAATACTACTACTACTACTCCTCAACAACCTCGCACCAGAAGAATGATGACGACGGTTGACCCACGATAATAAAAAAAAAATCTTTTTTTTTTTATATTTTATCTGTATACATTTCTTTAATTTACATAAAAAATATTTACAACAAAAACCCTGTTTTCTCCCCCTCTCCCAACACCAAAAAAAAAATGATCCATCGTCATAATGATGACGACGAAGTTAGAAAATACAGATCCGTTTTCACGGAAAACTTGCATCCTCCTAAAAAATCAGATACGACAGTAAAGCTAGAACAAAATTGTGATGTAAAAATATTCAAATTTCTAAATGAATTAAAATCAACGGATAAAGGATTTAAAGATGCAGTAATTTATGAAGAGAATATAAAAACTTCGATAGATGGAAAAAAGAAGAAGTATCCAGTACAAGGTATAAAACTCATAAATATAACGCGGTTATATTTTCTACTAGAACATCATGTTCCATGGTGTGAGTTTGAAATAAAACAACGATGGATCACAAGTTCTGACACAATGAATAAAAGTAGTCTAGTAACCGAGTATTATTTTATAGTTGATATTAAATCCTATAAAGAATATATGAAATGCTTCGATATTAAGTACCATCAAGATCGTGTAAAACGAGATGGTACACTTGCAATACTATTTTTTCTAATTTTTTTCTACTGTGTGTATTATGGTTTAATGGAGCATTGGAAATTATATGATGATCCAGTCGGTGATTTTTTTGCTTGGATTTTTGGAGTTCCTACATCAGTGTTTTTAAATCGTAGTAATATGTTTGATAAAAAGCAGTAAAAAAAAAAAGAGAAAGAAAAAAAAAAGATGTCGGAAAGAGATGAAGAGAAGAAGAAGAAAAAAAATAATAATATCAACATCCCTGAACCATGGGTGAGAGAGGTTGATGATGGTGATGTCAATGCAATTCGTGAGATAATTTCAAATGTAAAAAACTTGGATTTTGATAAATATAAAAAATTTGGTCTAAGTGTTGCAGATAAATTTCCGTTCTATTGGCTAGAGTTTACTTTCGATTCTAGTGTGGAATTAGTTCTGGAGGACATCCAAATATTGAAAGTAAAACTATTCGGTCGCGTGACAAGGAGTCAGATTAAATATAATAAAAGTGAAGATAAACAAGTTCTTGGGATAGAAATAAGGAAGATTTCACTAATGAAAAGGATCGAAAAAGAAGATGCAGATTTTTCTAGAACCTCGTCCTCGTCTATACGCAAAAGAAGTAGAAGATAATAAATAAATAAAAAAAAAAGACATGTGTAAATATTACTTTTTTTTTTCTTCAAATTAAAACAGGAATAAAGTAGTTCGATGTTTCACTAGCGAAAATTGTAATAAACAGAACTGTTCCAATTGTAAAGAACGGTGCGAAACCAGTATGTTGATTAAAAAAATCACGGTACAATGGATTGAAATGTCGAACTGAAATAAAATATAATGACCATACTAGATAGAGAAAAAAGAAAATAACTAATATGATCCATCTAATATTGTGAATATTATGTGTCCACCAGAGCAGTTTTCTTATAATAAATAGATTCGTGAGAAGCATGTACAATTGAACAAAAAACAATAGAAACGAAGTAACATTGCTAAATGACTCGCACATTATGTCTAATGTTAATAGCCAGATAGCATAGAAAATCGCTTGTGTGTATGCTATTCTGCGGTAGGACGTAGCATAGAATTCTATATGTTGGAACAGTAAATCACGGTGTGGAATCTCGCTGTATATTACGGTGAAAAATTGACAAAGCATTGTCAAAAATTCTAGTACTAAAAGTGATAGAACGACAATGGTCACTGCATAGAAAATGAAAGGATCGAAATCGAGCAGATCAAACACACGACTTGATGCGTAGGATACAAGTATAACAGACATTCCAAGCAGTTCTAGAATAAAGTTCATCAAAATCTCTTCTCTAGGAGTGTTGTACCAGCAACTGTTAAGCACATTATTTGTGAGTGTCCATCGTACGAAAAGAAGAGCAAGTAATACAATGAGAAAAAGATGAAAATCGGTAACATGGAGCAATGAATTTCTATTCAGTACTATAAGCTTGTGATGATCGAAATTGAAATGAAAAACAAACGAATTCAAAAGACCGGTACCAAGAGAAATTGTTTTTAAACCACCGTGGTGGTGGTTGTGGTGTGATGAAAGACGTTTTTTAGAATCATCATCCTCCTCCTCCTCCTCCTCCTCTTCCTCCACCACCGGCTGTTCTCTTACACGAAATTCTTTATGTCTTCTATTTTTCGATGTCGTCTGCTCGTTCGATTCAAAAATATAATCGCTAGGATCGATCCTCATTACATAAGTTTCTGTATTCTTGCATCCATGATTTGGTATATGTATTCCAATTTCCTTATACCGTTTGACACAGAGACGACGACGATGATCAACGATGTTTTTTTTGTTCTTATTTGGTTCCTGTTCGGCAGAGTTTAGATCTTCGAATTTCAGCTCTATCGTCGGTAGCTTCTGCTGCTTCTGCCACCGCCGATGATAAAATAACTCGTCATATAGCTCAGTAGGTAGAACGATAGGCTCAACATATGAACTTAGAATTTCAACATGATACAATTTTCCAAGAACTCTGGCAGTAGCAATACACAGTGCATCACTGTGTGCATAATCCTCTATGTTTCTGGAGCATTCGATTGGTGGTCCATCAACTCGACCTAATGTTGTAAGTGATTCATGTAATCCATTGAATACAAAAACACTGGATGTTAATGATACTTCTGATTGTTTACTCCAGAATTCACTTCTCCTTCCAGCTCCAATTATACCATCAAACTCCGATGTTCTAGCAAGATAGGGGTTAACTTGCAGAGCCATACGCGTCAGATAAGAACCTGTTCGAAAAAGTTCCGTTCCTAACAGCATCTCTTGTGAATTTAGATCGTAATGTGGTTGACTGTAATCGTCATAAGTTTGACTACGTTCTGACATTTCCACCCCAATTGAGGTTCTATCCCGTGTAAAATTCATTCGAAAACTTAACTCTACAGAAGGTTTTCCAATTCTTATTTTCATTATTGGACCATAATTATTGCTGATATGAATCGGTTGTCTGAATGACAAACATTTTACTATAACCATCATCATCATCATCATCATGACCATTAGTATCGTTGGCCGACGAATCATTCTTTATTTATTTTTTCTATTACTATGTAAAGAAAAAAAAATAAAATAGGGAAAAAAATTCATATATAAAACACGTTTTTTTTTGAATCACTGGGGTTTGTTTTTAAAAAAAAAATAAACATGATAAGGAAATCAGATGATGATGATGATGATGAGGAGGAGAAGAAGGGGGCGAAGAAGGAGGAGAAGAATGATACGAAGAAGAAGAAAAAACATAAGACAGAAAAATCATATGATGAGGAGGACAAACAAATTATCGCTAAATTAAAAAGCATAAATGCAATCGTAACAAATTTAGATGATGTAATTCGAGTAGTGAAAAAAAATATCGGTGCTAATATACCTATCATTGTTCCAATACGCGGTAATTATCCAAACGAACCAGCATCCGGACGAGTTGCACTTGGTAAAATGCCATTTCCAATACCTTCTATTCTTCCGATCCAAGCAAATATAATTCAACAGAAATCGAAACAATATGGATCACAAACCGAGGCGATAATACAGATAAGACCTTATCTTGATTTCGCAATACATAACTCTAAACTAGTATTGCTACTATCCAATCAACAGAACTATACGTGTTTGCGTATGACTGATCTACTTCGATATATGATGCATGTCTGGCAGCTCTGCTCAGATAGTAACGACATTGCCGAATCAGCAAGACAACGAGTTAAATTTCTAGAAGAATGTGATAGACTAAAACAGCTAGCGGAAGATAGGTTGAACCTCGAGATAACTAATATACTTACTCAAGCGAATAAAGAAAACCCAATATCTGCAAAAGTTGGTCTAGTTCTTCTAAGAGATCTTGCAACCATAATTCTACACTATATATTCGATGAATTTCAAGCGCTAGACATCACAATCATTAATTTTTTCTCTGCCAATAATCTTCATAAAGATGGAATACCGCTTAAATATCGCGCTGATTTTATGAGTAGACGAATCATTCCTCCAAAAAGCCATGTAAGTGTTGATTGTCTCAAACATATTATGGAATCAAATGAACAACTTATTGCATCTCGTAATTCGGAGATCAGGCGGGAATCTGATCTAAAACAAAAGATACCAACATTTCCATACTATGAAAGACTAAAAAAACTTATCTCGGATCTACAAATTGGTAGTAGTGAAGTAAAATTGAAGGTGTCTGGCTATAGATACGAGGAAACCCGTAAATGGCATTTCTACAACATAGTGAATCCATTACGTAAAGATTCTATTTTACAAGTGTTTTTTAGTGACGATGAATTTAGACAATTAAATCTCAAACAAAATTCACCGGTTATTCCTTTCGCATATTGGAACTATGATACGCTGGTTGAACTCGTAAAATGGATTGAATTCACAAACGAAACAATTGACTTAAAAGAGTATACGGATAATATACTTGATAAAATGTCTATAAAAGATAATATAGAATTACCACCACTAATCAAACTAGAAGATCCATATATGTGCGAAATAGATACACTAATGCAACGTGATAAGTCTTTTATTAATGTTAAACTTGGTGGTGTTTTTGACAAAAAATAAATGTTTTTTTTTATCTTTATTTATAAAAATAATTTTTTTTTTCTTTTTTTTTTCTTCTGTTTCTAAAAAAAAACAACAAACATCAACAAAAAAAAAATGGGTCAAGAAGAAAGTACTAATATCAACTTAAAAGGTTATGGTAAAACAACTGAAGTTGCCTATTTAAATTTACTTCAAAATCTAAAAAAATCCCACGTTGACGTAAGCGATAAAATAAAGGTTCCAGGATTTCCAAAAGTAATATTGATGAATAATAATTATTATGGTATAAATTTCTGGAAGATAAATGATGGAGAGCGTAAAGGAGAAAGTTACGCAAATCTAGAGAATCAACCAATAGACGCTCGAATAGTTGCTGCTAGTTTAATTAAAGAATAAAAAAAAAATTATGTACAAAAGAATAAAAAAAAATATTTTTTTTTAAAATACTGAAACCGCCTATTCATTCTCGTCGGTTGGCGGTTTGTTACATATTTTTTTTTTGTTATGACACTGTTTTATGATGTGAGGCGGGGAGGGGGGGGTTAAAACATTTTGTTTCGTAATAGAAGTGAATAATATGAGGAAAAAAAACCCCTCTAGTAGAATATAAAAAAAAAATCTGTTTTTTTATCTCGAGGTACCAAACCAAACAAACAAACAAAAAAAAGATAGGCAACAGCGGCGGCGGCTGCGGTGGTAGTAGTGATTATGGGAAATATAAAAATTTTTATATGCTATTACAAGTATATCCCTGTCTACCACAGTCATGTTCCTAGACAATATCAGATTCTTGATAAAACTGTGGTATACTGTGTTACACGTTCTATTGTTACCGCCAATAATTCTTTTAACTTGTTAAAAGAAGGAGGTTACATACCCGTTAAAAATAGTCCTAGTTTTATGAGTGCTAATATTGATGATACATCGTATTGGACTAAAGGAAAATTTTTCTGTAATCTGGATATAGATATACCAATATTCACAACTAAAAAACCTTACGATATTATATACCAATTCGAGCACTTGTATTTAGACAAAGAAATTGATTTAAAATTTAAGTAAAATAATATAATATATATATATGAATCCCTGTACTACTTCTCGAAACACAGGTTTCGAGAATTACAAACTAAAAAAAACTGTGTTTCTATAATTAATAATATTTTTTATTGTAGAGCAAGCAAGGAGGAATCCGGTTTACAGAGAAAGACAACCAACCAATGAAGTGTTGTTTTGAAGAAGTAGTAACTCAAAAAGAACGAGATGAGTTTCTTAAGTCTAGCTATCCTGAAAGAGAATTTAAACTAAGAACTCTGCACAGATGGTCTTGTATTGTATCAAAAATTAGTTTTATTCTTTCTTGGTTTGGATTTCTGTTGTTGATAAGCACTGCTGGTGTTTGGAGTTACAGACACCTTCTTCTTCTTGATGCTGCTGCTGCTGCTTCCGACTCAATTATTCCTTATATTATAACTTCTATACTGAGTGTATTGATAGTGTTTTCTGGAATATATGGATACACTACACTTTCACTAAAACTAGAAATAAAATCGTTACAATTTCGATCTGAATATAGAAATAATATTTTACGAAATAACGTCTTTGCTGCAGTAACACAGCCAATGGATGATGGTGGTAAAATTTACCACCGCAGTGATGACGATGACGATTTTGTAACTGACGACGGAAAGGATGAATGAATAGTGGTGTAATAAAATTATTTATTTAAAAACAAGAATTTTTCCCAAGCAAGTATCAATAACATAGATAGAGAGTAACAGTTCGTGCTGTGATATCTTTGAGGCTGGGAAATGGTGATTGCCAGTAAACACATCGATTAGTAAATTTAGGAAAGGGGGATTTTATTATAAAGAAAAGTTAGACATTGATGAGTTATCGTCGTCGTCGTCGTCATCATCATCTTCTATTAATCTTCTTTTTTGTCTTGGGGAATTCAATTTTCTCATAATTTGTTGGTGGTTTTTGTTGAAAGAATCATTTGATGATGATGATGATGCTGTTACTTTGTCATAGAAAGAGTAGGTATTATTACCAGTTTGTGTCAAAAATGAAGATGATTGGACAGTATTCATTGGAACTGGGAAAGAGGAGGAGGAGGAGGAGGAGGATGAGGAGGAGGAGAAAGAGGGAGATGAGGAAGATGAGGAAGTGGATTGTAGTGGAACTGTGCGTGATGAATTTTTAGCGGACCAATCAATTAGCCAAAGACCTGGATCATTAGATTCAAAAATTTGTTTTTTTCTTCTTGTCTTTTTTTTAATTTGAGACCAATGAGAATATTTTCCAGCTGGAAAGTTTAACTTTTTGTATAACGGTTTTAGATTATTTGTGATTTTTTGATTTCTATTGATTTTGTCTAATGATTTATGTCGTATAACATGTCGATAAATTCGTTTCTCTTCTTTTTTCCTATTGTAGAGATATTCTGCAACATCTTCCGGATAATCTAGAAACACATTTTTGTTCTTGTAGACTGATTTCCATTGCTCTTGAAACGCTTTCACGCCATCCGTTCTGTATTTTGAATAGCCAAGAAAAGCGAACTGAGACTCAGGATTATAACCCGTCTTAAAAACACGCTCCAACGTTTTAACATGTTCCATATTCTCGTTCATGAATTCAAACGAGATATCAGCTTTCACTGAGTCTTGAAAATTGGTTCTCGGTGTTGTATTGGTGTAGTAGGTAAGAGAACGGAATCGATCCAAAGAGTATGGATGTTCTATTTTTTTGAAAACATTTTCTTTCGGTCTAATGTCCAATGTCTCGAAAAGATGTGGATACATAATAGTTTCAATTGTTTTCCATTCGGTGTCTTCCACTAGACGTTTCACGTGAAACGTAAACCGTCTTCCAAGTATTGCAGTAAACGTTTCATCAAAATTATCGCGTGTCGCCAAAATTGCCTCTGTAACAACGTTTGCGTAGTCTTTGAAGAGGAGATCAACTGCAATATGAATGTGCCACGAACCGCCATTTTCTATTTTCACCGCCCGAATACTTTCGTACTCTGGAACATACATTGTAACTAGCTTTACAGTTTTCTTTAGTAAACCTTTATTGTCTAAGGAATGTGATACAACTTTTCTCTTCATGATTTTATTGGCGTTGTCACGTTTAGCTATAAGGTTGTCTTTAGCGTCCCGTTTATAGACAATTCTACCGTTAATATCACGTTTCCGAGAGAGAATATTCATATCAGAAAGTTCCGCGAAAATCGAAACAATCTCGTTGACCGAAGGTTTTGGCTCCCGCATAATCTGCGAGAGAGATGTTGAAAGATTTGATCTAGTCCTCTGCATATCATAGTATCTAAAATCTTTTACAGTACTTCCGTTATCTAGTTCACGTTCAACGTAAACAGTTCCAGCGTTCCAGGCATTCTCGTTTGTCTGCATGTGGTTATGATTACGAACTGCGCTTTTAACCACTTCAAAATGATGAATTGGCATATACATATCCTCCAACAGTGTCATAGTGAACCAGATAATCTCCTTTGAGCAAACAAGAAGCGGTTCAATCTCAAGCAGATCCTCTAGAACGAACCGCTTATTCTTGAATGGTCCAGAGAACTCAGAACGGAAAAGAGTCTCTATTCCGTACCCTATTGTCAATGATCGAGCAAAATTAATGAGTCTACTGCGATCACGTTCCGAGAGTGAGACACCAGATCTGCGTTTGATTTCATCTCCGATCTCGAGCAGCTCTTGTTCAGCAACGCTCATATCAACATCCGCTATGATTTCCAGTCGAATAAAATTATTTACAATATAGACACACGCCTGTTCCATTTGCCATTCAATCTGTATAGCACGCATCACCTCTTTGTCGGTGTGTGTATCATCTCTGGCGGCTACACGAATCGCAGCGTTCGAAATGTCTTTACGAGTTTCACTTGCGCACATCATGTGATAGTACCGAGATGCCATATCTGACGACATTGTGGTTGTTTTCTCGTTGGTACAACGGAACGTAACGCATATACAGTCGCAGACCGTCATTTCGAGTCTTGATTTTCGTGTATTTGGATCTATAACACAGCGATACGATTCAGTGCGAGATTGTGTAAGACGATCTTTCTCCATCGGATCAGCAGGTTGTGGTTGTCCATTTTTACTTAGACCGAGGTGCTCGAGTGAAGCTTCTGACCAGACATTGATTTCATCGTTACGAGTTGACTCTGTATTCCACGAGTGTCTTGTTTGATGATTTACAGCGCGAACAGTGTGTGGAATTGTAATGGTGTTTTTTAGACAATCATCTACTAGATAGGTTTTCGAGGTTTGATTCTTTCCAGTCAGCAGGATATTAAAATGCATGTCATGACCGTGGCGATAGGCGTCTAGCGCAGCATAAAACAGAATGATGAGCTTATCATGTGTTACCCACAGTTTGCATAGATCGTTCAACTGCTGTGATTTTCGTGCCATCATATTTCCGAAACCGGATAAGTTCTCAGCGATATGTTTTGTTTCAACACAAAGATTCTTGCGTTTTCGTATCAGATTCTCGGTCCAGGTTGCTATCTTGGCCATTGCATCGGTTCGCGTGGTTCTATTATAGAAAAAATAGTTGTTGAATTCGGAAACTGCATTTTTCTTGAATGCAAGCATTTCATTTCGGTATTCATCTGTTCCCTTCTCATATTTTGCCTCTATCTTCGCTTTCTCATGTAGGTTTTTCTCTGTCATTCTATACAGCGGATCTTTCAGTTTCATATTCTCGTAGACATCGTTGCGATTGTAGAACCGAAGTTTATGTTTCGCGTTTTGGAAGTTCATCAGACGATTTGAAAACATTTCAGAAAGCTCGTTTATTACACGATGATCATTCTTCTCAGTCTTCAAAACGTAGATGCAACGTTCACCGTAGGCAACATCTTCTTGTTTTCCGTCGAGAGAAAGTGTTGAGATTCCTAAACCTTCTAGCGAACCAGGAAGCATGATATTCCACATAAATTTTGGAGAAAAGCGACTTGGTTCAATCTCGTAGACTTGATTCGGATCTGGAAAAACAATTTCATCGTTAAATTTATGGCCTAGTACGAATCTTTCGCGTTGTGATGCAGGCGGAAAATAGGATTCCGTTGTGTGTTGGTTGAAACACACACCTTTTGCTTTTCCACTCATGAACGAACGGTGCCATGTAAAATAATGTCTTGGATTTGCAGGATTATTAGTGTTACTAAGTGTTTTGTTTGCATCTTTTACTTTACTGAGCTTGTCTCTTCCTAGAAGATCTTCTTTTCCCCAGTATGCATCTAAAGTTCCGGCCCAATCATATACACTTTCAATGATATTAAAATCTTCCATCTCTGGAATATAATCAGCACCAGCAGATTTCTTTGAAAAAAACGACGACGACGACGACGACGAGGAAGAGCATTTAGATTTTGTATTGAGAAATGTATTTATGCCTTCCCCATACTTAAAAAATGGATCATATACAGCAATAATGAATCTACTCATCACATGGAACTTATTGTTCGTAAGCAATTTTTCGTAAAATATTCTCATTTTCGGTTTATCATTCGATATCATAGAGCTTGTCTCTGCCTCTCTCAAACCAGGTGCAGTTCCTGTCGTACCCAATGAAGTTTGTTGTGTAAGATAACATAAAAGTTGAAGAATACGTTTTGTTGCTTGCGCCCTTCCAGAGTCTTTAAAACAACCTAGACTTGTCTCTTCTAAATCTTTCATATTAATATTTACTACAATATAATATATCGGTTTATTAATTTGTTTAATATTAGACATTCCATCACTAACAAAGTAATCTGGTCTTTTTTGACACATGTCGGAACTTACATTATTCATCATTTTTTTTAATAAACAAAAAATCGGGAGAGAAAAAAAAAATTCTTTCTCTCTCCTCCTTCTTGTGGTTTTTTTCTTTTTGTGTATTTTTCAAAAAAAAATAATATTTTTTTTTTACTGCGTTTTTTTTTCTTCTATAGTTTTATAGAAAAAAAAATTATCGCGCCAATCGAAAAAAAAAATCTTACTAAAAAAAGTAATTTTTTTTACCCTTCTACTAAAAAAAGTATATTTTCTTTCTTCAGACGAGCGACGAGCGGCGGCGGCGGCGGCTGAGAAAAAAAAATCGATTTTTTTTCTTGAGGATTACTAATTTTTTAAGAAAAACGGATCACCCCCCTAAAAAGGAAGGGTGTATGGAAAAAAAAATGTCAACTTTGAGGGGACAATCAGCTAGCGCACGGTTTTTCGATAACGAAGAAGAGAATGAAGCAGACTATACCTTTAGTGGTGATGATGATGATGAGAATGAAGAAACCGCCACTAATACTAAATTGCCAGTTACGAATAGGAAAATAGCCTCTACTATGATCCGAGACACTTTTTCAACAACAACAGATCAAGATCTACATGAGAGTAGTATGAACTTTGATGAAGACGACGAAGAAGAGAATGAAGAAGAGCGATTAACCAATAAACTTAATGGGAAGAAGAAGATTATAAATAGTCAAAAATCGGAAATTTGTGATAGTGACGACGTGAATACGTTAACTAATACCAAATTGGAACCTCATGTTGATACTAAAAACCATAATGTTAAAAAAAAAAAAATTGTGGTGATGGAAGTGGAAAAAAAAGAAAATGAAGAAGACGAAGAAATAGAAGAAAAAAGAATGGATCAAGAAGAAGAAGAAGAAAAAAGAATGGATCAAGAAGAAGAAAAAGAAGAAGAAGAAGAAGAAGAAGAAGAAGAAGAAGAAGAAGAAGAAGAAGAAGAAGAAGAAGAAGAGGAAGAAAACGACGACGACGACGATAGCGACGACGACGACGAAGAAGAAGATGATGAAGAAGAAGATGATGAAGAAGAAAACGACGACGAAGATGAACAGAAGAAAACCTCCATAATTATTGCTTCCGAAGTTAAACTTACTAATTTAACATTAAAAGATTTGAATAAATTTCAAAAAGATAAAAAAATAATTGTTAAAAAAGATGGAAAAAAATGGCCAGATAATTATTCCAGAAGCACAAAGTTTATGAATAAATTAGATCATTACAAGAAAATAAAAGGCTATATCACATGGATAGAGATTAAAGGTTCTCCAGTATTGTGGGTATGCATTCGTAAAGCAAATGGAAAACTTGGTATTCTATCAATTAAGAATCAAGGAAGAATATGGAAACGTAGTTCCTGTGGTGAAGGAGATGGGTTATATCCAGAAATAGACAATACATCCAGTCTCGAAAACCAACCAAAGATACCACCACAGCTATTCTACTCAAGAATAAAAACGAAATCTTTAAATAAATCCAAGAAAAAACCAAGCAGTACCACCACCACCAACACCACCACCTCAAATGCTGCAGCAGCAACAGCACCAGCTATTCTCAGTAAACGGAAAAAGCTAGTGTTTAGGACAGCCACAAGCACTACCACCACTAATGCCAGACTTCCATCTTCCTCCTCCTCCTCATCCTCCTCCTCTTCGTCTGCAAAGAAACAGAATATTAGCAGTCAAGTTAGTAAAAAAAATATATCAAAAGTAATTGTTAGAGCTCCAAACGGTGACGAGTTGAACACAGCACACCAACACTCTAACGGTCTTAAAAGAGATTTTGATTCCTCTTTCAGCGGCGGCGACGACGACGACGACGACGACGACGAAGACGAAGACGAAGATGGTGGTGGTGGTGGTGGTGGTGGTGGTGATGGTGGTGGTAGATATGATAGTAGTAGCGAAGAAGACGATGACGATGAAGAGGAAGAGGAAGAGAAAAAGGTCTATTATAAACCAATTAATAGCCGAGCTTTTGATATATTACATCGACATCGCTTAGATATGCTAAATAAACATCCAAATTATCTACTTTTACAAGCACCACCGGAAAACAAAAATCAATCATCCGAAGCTGTTAAGAAAGCTAATGAACGATATAAAAAATATATGAATATTGTTTCAAGTCAAAGATTGTTAGAAAAGTATAGTATGGATCAATTATACATACGCGCCCATTGTGGACATCCACTTTCATTGTTCGAGTTTTGTAAAAAACCCGAAGTACTTCGTTTCGTGTTGGTATGTTTTTCATTATTTATGGACATTAATAATAATAATAATAATAATAATAATAATAAGAAGAAGAAATCACACAACAAAGTTGTAGCTGCTTTAGAATCTGGAACTTCAGTCGATTTATTAGACCAAAACTCAACAAATGTGAAAGTAAAACAAAGTAGAGATAACTTCTTGAAAATGAAAGATAAAATCCAAACTGAATTAAAATCGAAAACCTACAATAATGGTAGAATCACATCCCAACTTCCCAATGAAGTTGATCATGACAAAAAAGATCCGGTTTGGATTGTACTTTGTACTTTGATTCATAACAAAATGATCAAAGAAAAAATTCCAATTGGAATGAAACGTGATTTTACACCAGTCCCACTTCGATATGCGTGGGACATCGATGAATTTGCAGAGTTGTGTGATCCTGAAAATGGACAAGATGCAATATTCCTTATGCGTCTATTTTGTTATCTATTTCCATTGAAAAAAAATAACACCAGCATCAATAAAGATCAGAACCCTAGAAAAAAAAAGAAACGTAAGAAAACTGGAATGGATATTTTTGCATTGTGAAAACCTACTCTATGTTCTCTCTTTTTCTCTCTCTCTCCTCACCAATTCGAAATACTTATTTTAGTAATAAGGAATTTTTTCCCTTTCCCCCTTTTAATAATAAATATCATCAATTATTCATGAACAACATTTTTTTTATTTTTTCCTCACTCATCTAATTAGTGTGTGTGTATATGTGTGATAGAGAGAGAGAGAGAGATAGGAAAAATGTTAATGAGTAAAGAAGAAGATAAAATTAAAGTGGCGTGGTCAATATACAACAAATGTATTAAAGAAGAACAACAACAACAACAAAATACTATTAACACTGCTTCCGTCTTTGGTGCACAAAGATCACAACATATTATCGACGATTGGCGACGCGATTTAAATTTTTTCGGAAATTTTCCTAGTGATCATTGTTGTACATTAACAAATTGTGTACTGATACATACTGTGCAAACGTTCAATAAAAAAAAAACACAATTTTTTCAACGAAAAATACAATCATGTTTCGACTGCAAAAATTCAATATGCAAGAAGAAGAACATACATCCGTGTTACAAGTGTTCAAAAGCGTGTTTAATTGAAAAAATAGGTGGACTTAAAAACACTTATGGTTGCTGTAACTCTGGTTTTGTACATGTTTGTAACGATAAAAACAATCATCCAGCAGTTATAAACAATTCTGGTGATTGGATATGTATGATGAGTGGAATTACGGTTATTACTCCAGCGAATTTAATATCCGAGTTTGCTTCGATAGAATATATTTTCGATCATAATAGTCAAATTATCGGACCACATAATTGTCATCCCGAACTTCCATATACCACCCAAAAAAGAAAGTCTAGCAACTGCGGTGGCGATGATTATGAGGAATTGAAACTCAATGACAAAGAACAAGAGCAAAAAATTAAAGAGTTGAATGAGAATACACTTAATCGAGCGAGGAAAAAACGTAGAAAAACAAATGAGAGACAAAAAAAACACCGTAAAAAGTATAACCCCTACCAAAAACAATGGATAAACAGTAAAAGTTCCAAAACCAATTTAGCTAGTAAACAAATACTTCGTGATGAAAGTTATTTTACAGGTGAATCACCACAAACATCTATCCTCGACGATAGTGAAGACGACCAAGACAACGACGACGATTGTTGGGAATATATTCCCGTGATAAGAAAAAAACTATCAGATGAGATAGATAATGTTTTTCGTGTTATTTTTTCACGGGAAATACGTGAAAAAATTCATGAAGATAATAGTAAAAAGATAATACTGGTACTTGAGAAACAATATTTTAACTATGTCAGAGATTGTATAAAACGAGATCCACCGAAAAAACCTTCCTATATTCGTCTATGTGAAATTATTTATAATAACGAAGGAAAAACACGTTTAATTTCAAAAGAATTAAACATTACCGCTAAAAAATCTGAGATATGGAAGAAATTGATTCTAAAAGCCTGGGATAAATGGGCTAAAACACCTACTCTTGCAACATTTGGAAATCGTGTAAATAAACTCCACTTCATCTACGGTATGTTGTTCTGGATGTGTAAAGGATTCAATAAAATGAAGATGAATGTAATTCCAAAAGATGAGTATTTATTGAAAATCTTCCCACCATCTCGTGATTTACCACGATTTAATATTCAAGAGAAACATATGACTGCTGGTCGTAAATTAGTTTGTAATACAATTAATTCTGCTGCAGATAATTATAAGAATGTATTTAATATTTGTTTATAATAAACAAAAAATAAAGTTAGGGGAAACCTCCCCTTTTTCGTTTAATAAATAAACTGTTGAATAGATAAAAACTAAATTTTTGGGTATGTTGAGGAGAAGGAGTTTTTCTTTTTTTGTTCTTATGAGAAAAAAAAATTAAATAAATCCCTCAATCCCCAAATTTCCTAAAACCGAAGCTTCCCACTCCCCCCCCCCACCCCCAACCCCAACACGAACAAAAACAAACACCACCAAACCAAACACACAAAACAACAAAACAAACAAAAAAACACAAACAAATAATACTTAACCCTTAAAGTTATAAA
>SDBT01004762.1_pt1 | contig 22954 bp, 17 predicted proteins | sample 2277101 | NCBI WGS metagenome assembly SDBT01 (sample SAMN10404973, study PRJNA504765) | marine sediment metagenome | isolation source: marine sediment core GS10_PC15, 103 cmbsf | place: Arctic Ocean: Southern Knipovich Ridge | collected 2010 | reverse complement strand
CCCTATTATTAACCATAAAAAACCCAATTGCCTATGAAAAAAAGCTGATGTAAAAAAAACAGGAAAGTGCTGTCACACTTTCCTGCCAATTTAGTAGTCAATTAAATGCTTTGGCTTCTTTTGGAATTAAGAAAAAAGCAAATAAGTTAAACAACTAAAACATTACAAAGTTATGAAAAAAAAATGTCTTTTACCAGGCATAAATTTGAAAATATTTTGTGCCTCAAAAACATTTCTTATTATGAGATTAACTGTATTTATTCTATTATTTAGTGTTATTCAGGTTTGGGGTGGGAATTCATACTCACAAATAACAAAAATATCATTAAACCTGAAAGATGTTACAGTTCAGAAGGTTCTTAACGAAATTGAGAACCAGAGTGAATTCTATTTTTTATATAGCGGCAAATTGGTTGATGTCGATCGTAAAATTGATATAAACGTTAAGAACGAAAGGATCAAAGATATCTTAACTGGTCTTTTTGCCGATAAGGATATTAACTGTTTGGTTATGGACCGCCAGATTCTCTTGTCACCCAAGAATATCACAGAAAGGGTTAATGTTACATTAGACCGGCAACCCCAGGAAATCGTTGTTACAGGTAAAGTAACCGATGAAGATGGAAATCCGCTTCCGGGGGTTAACATTATAATTACAGGAACCCTAACCGGGACCATAACCAATGTAGATGGTAATTACAGCATCGAGGTAGATGATCCTGATGCAACGCTTGAGTTTTCTTTTATCGGATATGGAACTCAGAAGGTTGATATTGCCGGACGTGCAGTGATTAATATTACTTTGGCTCAAGAAGTTATTGGGCTGGACGAGGTAGTGGCTATTGGTTATGGAGTTGCAAAGAAATCAGATTTAACTGGATCTGTTGCTAGTGCTGATATCGAAAGGTTTAGGGAGCAACCTAATACTAATTTACTTCAATCACTTCAGGGAAGTATTGCAGGGCTAAATGTTGGGATTACAACTTCTGCCGGAAGAGATCCGGTTTTATTCATTAGAGGTGAAAATACTTTTAAAAGTGGAGGAAATGATCCACTAATTGTGCTTGATGGTATTATTTACAATGGAGCAATGGTTGATATTAATCCCAACGATATAGAGTCTGTTGATGTTTTAAAAGATGCCAGTTCGGCTTCAATTTATGGTTCCAGAGCGAGTAATGGAGTTATTATTTTGACGACAAAACAGGGAATAGATAAAGGTAAACCTATCATCTCTTATTCAGGATATTATTCTATGCAAGCGCCAGCAAAAGAGTTAACACCTTTAGACAGAGAGGGGTATCTGCAAAAGCTTAAGAATATGTATTGGAAAGAAGCATATCTGGCTCCAAATTACACAGAACCAAATCCCGATTTCGATTATCTTGATTATATGGTAAAAAATGAGATTAAGGATGGTTATAATGCTGGAATAGAAACTGAGTGGCTAGATATTATGTCGCAGGATAGTTATATACAAAATCACAATTTAAGTATAAGAGAAAAAAGTGAAAGAACTGCCTATTTTATATCGGGTATTTATTCTGATCAAAAAGGATATGTAATTAATGATACCTACAAAAAACGTGGGTTGAGAATTAATTTTGACACCGATGTTACCAACTGGTTGAATGTAGGTGTTCAATCTTTTATGAACTTGGGCGATTACTCAGGTATTACTCCCAGTTATTCGTGGGCTATTATGTTGCCGCCGGTGGTTTCGCCATATGACGAGAATGGTGAGATCAAAAAGATGCCTGTATCACCAGTCTATAATCCCTTATTAAATACTTTCAAGGATGATTCGGATAAACGATTTAATCTGTTTGGAAACCTATATGCTCAGATTGAAATTCCATGGGTAAAAGGATTGTCATACAGGTTGAATTATTCTAACAATTATAGAACGACTAGTCAATCTCGTTTCGATGAGTGGGGAGAGTCAGAACAGGGAGCAGCATATAAGAATAATTCATTGAATTCTGATTGGACATTTGATAATATCATCACCTTTACCAGAACCTTAAGCCAAAAACACTTAATTAATGCAACATTGGTTTATGGAGCAGAAAAGCGTGAAGGAAATACAACAAGTGCAAAATCGGCTATTTTTCAAGACTTCGACCTGGGATATAACTGGCTGGAAGGGGGTGCAATAGAAAAACAACTTACTTCTTCATCTGCGTGGAGCGAAAGTAGTCTCTATCAAATGGTACGGGTCAATTATAAATATAACAATAAATATCTTTTTACAGGTACAATTCGACGTGATGGATTTTCTGGTTTTGGTGTTGATTCAAAAATTGGTTTATTCCCTTCATTTGCTGTTGCTTGGATTGCTTCCGAAGAGCGTTTTGTTGACAATGCAGACTGGTTGAACTATCTGAAATTCAGGGCTTCATATGGATCAAATGGTAGTCGTGGGCTTGATCGTTATGAGACACTGGCTAAAGTGAATCAAGGATATTACTATGTTTTTGGAGATGGAGGAAACCCTGAAATGGGTAAATATGTTTATGCAATGTCCAATAATATTTTGGGTTGGGAAACTACTACAGGATTTAATACAGGTATTGATTTTAGTATCCTTAATCAACGTATTTCTGGAAATGTAGAATATTATAACACAAATTCTTTCGACCTAATATATCCAATAATGCTTCCTCAGATATCAGGTTTTAACACAATCAACAAAAACATAGGCAAAATACATAATTATGGAATTGAATTCACAATCAGGACTATTAATGTTAAAACAGAGGATTTTGTTTGGAATAGCACTTTTAATATTGCTAGTAACAAGAATAAAGTAGTCTCGGTGTTAGGTTACGATAATGATGGAGATGGTTCTGAGGATGACTTGACAAGTGATGGTTTTTTCATAGGTGAACCCATCAATCCTGTTTACAATTATGAAGTAATTGGGATGTGGCAACTTAAGGATGAAGAAGATGGTGTAATTCCTATTGGCTACTATCCTGGAACAAAGAAAATAAGAGATCTGGATGGACCTGAAGGAGGACCTGATGGAGTTATATCTTCTCAGTATGATCGCAAAATTCTTGGTTATAGGCAACCTGCTTACAGGTTTGGTTTTATGAATGAGTTCAAATACAAAGATTTCACACTAAGAGCATTTATTAATTCTATTCAAGGAGGTAAAAATGGTTATTATGGTGAAAATAATCCAGATCCCGGTGCTGGCTCATGGAGTCAGGAAAATTTAAGGGCATGGAACATTGTTGAAGAGTGGGATTATTGGACACCTTCCAATCCAAATGCCGAATATAAAGGATTATATCAGATTGCAGCAATTAACCCTGGTCATTATGTACAAAGAAGTTTTGTGAGACTTCAGGATGTGTCATTATCATATAATGTGAACACAAAGTTTATTAGTAAATACAAGATCAGTAACCTTAAAGTCTATATTAGTGGGAAAAACCTAGCAACGTGGACAAAATGGAAAGGTTGGGATCCTGAAACTGGTAAAGGCATCACACCTAATGCTTTGCCTGTTATTAGAAGCTGGACTCTCGGGCTGGAAATATCTTTTTAACTATAAAATTAAATAAAAATGAAAAATATTAATTTTTTTTTACTGCTTATAATTATAAGTTTAATAACAATTTCTTGTAATGAGAAGGAGTTTTTAATAGAAGAACCTAAAGACTTTTTTGCAGCTGATTATTCATATACCGAACCCGAACACTTTGAGATTGCTAATACATTTCTTTACTCTCGTATCAGAAAACTATACTATACTGATGATGGTACTGTTTGGGCAAATATGTTTATAGGAACAGATTTTTGCTTTGGATGTGATAATCCAGAAACTGCAAATTATGGAGATTATGAAATAGCAAATAGCCCAATGAATACGAAGTGGGTAAAGCATTGGTGGTCTGATAACTATACGATTATATTTAATGCAAATGTGATCATATCACGAATTGTTGATGTAGAGTTTTCATCAGAAGAACAGAAAAATATTAACATAGCAGAAGCAAAATTTTTTAGGGCATTTGCATATAGATCTCTTGTATATCTTTATGGTGGTGTTCCTATAGTTTTAGAAGAAACAACAATACCCAAGAGGGATTATTTTAGAGCAACAAGAGAGGAGGTACTTATGCAAATTGTGGAAGATTTTAGTTTTGCTGCAGAAAATCTTCCTGACATTACTGAAGTCGAAGATGGAAAACTTAGTAGTGCTGCTGCTAATCATTATCTGGCAGAAACATACGTGGCTCAGGAAGAGTGGGGAAATGCTATAGTTGCATCTTCGAAAGTAATTGATAATCCAAATATAGATCTTGTAATATCTCGTTTTGGACGCAGGTTAGATGCAGAGAATCCGCATTTTCCTGATATGGAGTTTGATCATATCTGGGATCTTTTTCAGAAGGGAAACACAAATAGATCATCAAATCCAGAAAATACAGAGGGAATATGGGTGATGCAGTTTGAAACAGATGTAGCTGGCGGTGCCGGAGCGACTGCTGGTGGTGAAAAATGTGGATTTCCGAGATATTATTCCAATGCTGGAATGTGGCAAACTGGAGATGATGGTCAAAGGTTCTTTTCCTATCCTTCAGCTTGGCAAACAGAAAGATCTATGGGAACTTTTCGACCAACTACGCATGCAGCATCTGGTGTATGGCAGTCCGATTGGGATAATGATATTCGAAACTCTGCATGTAACATACAGAGGGATTGGATAGTGGAGAATCCAAACTCTATATATTATGGTAGAAGTGTTTTTGATACTGTTTTATATACTTCTAACCTAGACACATTTAGAAATTGGAGGCCAAGTTATACAAAGATTAATCAGCCAGGAGACTTGCCAGATGTTTTGTATGATTCAAAATGGGGACATCTGGGGTGGCTCACATCACGGGCTGGTTATTTATACAAAGATTTATACATGTTAAGAGTCGCAGAAACATACTTGTTGAGAGCAGAAGCTAAATTGGGTAATGGTGATAAAGGGGGAGCAGCAGCTGATGTCAATATAGTTAGAACACGATCTAATGCAACTCCTGCCACCTCAAATGAAATTAATATTGATTATATACTTGATGAGCGCATCAGAGAACTTGCTTATGAAGAAAAAAGAAGACTTACGTTGGGACGATTGGATATGCTTGTAGAAAGGACCAGAAAGTACAATCGTTTTTCGAAATTAACTATAAAGGATCACCATAACCTTTATCCTATTCCATCTAGTGAAATTGAGCGTAATACTGAGGCTGAGTTAAAACAAAATCCCGGGTATACTAACTAATCAATTATAGTGTTTTTGGTGGTTATTAACTAAAGTTTCCTTGTTGATAAATTGTTGCTAATGAGAATAAATGCACAAACAAAAAATGTTGCATGCCATGGCTTAAATAACTATATTTGAGTTCGTTAGTATATAGTATTTTAGAAACCAGGAAACTTTAGTTATAAATAAATATATGAAAATAAGTATTAATATTATTGTGGTGCAACTGATTGCAAGTGCATTAATAATCGGTTGTACACCTACTTTTAAAACCAAAAAACCAAACATAATATTATTGTTGGTCGATGATATGGGGTGGAGTGATTTGGAGTGTTATGCACATGATGGTTTTCATGAAACTCCTAACATTGATCAATTAGCTCAAGAAGGTATCAGGTTTACTGATGCTTATGCGACATGTTCAGTATGTTCTCCTACAAGAGCAAGTATTATGACTGGCAAATATCCGGCCCGATTGAAAATAACTAACTTCATTCCTGGTCACAACACTGGAAAAAATGTTTTTATAACACCAAAATACAAGTATGAACTTCCTTTAGAAGAAGTAATAATTGCTGAAAGATTGAAAACAATAGGTTATGACACATACAATGTAGGGAAATGGCATTTAGGTGAAAATGAACAGTATTGGCCAGAACATCAAGGATTTGATATTAATATTGGGGGGCATTCTAAAGGAGCTCCAGGCAGCTATTATTTCCCTTATGCAAAATTTACACATACTATTGACTGGACTGTGATAAATCTGTCTGAAGGACATAAAAACGGGGATTATCTCACCGATAAACTCACGGATGATGCTCTAATGTTAATTGAAAAATCAGTCAAAAAGGAAAAACCCTTCTTTCTGAATATGTCTTACTATACAGTTCACAAACCTCTTGAAGGAAAATTGAATTTGGTGAAGAAGTATAAAGACAAGTATGAAAATGGAGACTATCCATTCAAACAACTACATTATGCAGCTATGATACAGTCTCTGGATGAAAGTGTTGGACGTATAGTAAATAAACTCAAAGAGTTGGATATAGAGAAAGAGACTTTAATATTATTTATTTCTGATAATGGAGGTCAGGAGTATGGTGAAGCTAACGGTAATGCTCCTTTACGGAAAGGGAAAGGCACTTTCTATGAAGGGGGAATTCGTGTACCTTTTATTATGCATTGGCCGGGTAAAATAATAGCAAATAGAATATCAGATGAAATTGTGATATTAACTGATATTTTTCCAACTATAATGGAGGTGGTGTTCGGTCATAATTCTGATAAATTTGGGGTTGATGGAGTATCCCTTGTTTCATTGTTTGATGATCCCAAGAATACTATTGAAAGGGAAGATATTTACTGGCATTTCCCTCATTTTCATAATGGTAAACCTGTTAGTGTAATTAGGAGTGGTGATTTTAAATTAATGGAATTTCTGGAAGATAATCATTTCGAATTGTACCATCTGAAAAGTGATATAGGTGAAAGTCGTAGTTTGGCAGGTCTAATGCCAGAAAAAGTAAAAGAATTACATGAGAAATTGGATAAATGGAAAAAGTCTATAGATGCAGCACCTCTTTTGAGAAAAACACCAGAAAATGAAAAATTTGCACGGAATGGTTCGGTATGGGATGGTACAAATAATATAAAAAATCCTCCAGTATTTAAAAAATTGACAAATGGCATGATTGAACTGTATACTTTCAATGAGGCAAAAATTCGTTATACATTGGATGGCACAGACCCTGATAAAAGTTCTTATAAATATGAATTACCATTGGATAACAGAGAGGGCTTAGTTATTAGGGCAAAATCATGGTCTCCTGGTGGAATAACGAGTGATGTAGAAGAGTTTCTTGTTCCTTTTCCTAACGTAAGAGCCATTAAAGCAACATCAACAAAGAAACCACTTAGTTTTGCAACTGATACTTTATATGGTTCTTATTGGGAGTCGGAAGGGATTAAGTTACCACAAGAAATCATTTTTGATCTGGGTAAAGTTAGAAAGGTGAAAAGGTTTTTATATCAACCAGCTCGTCGTATAAAATATGATGAAATAAAAATAAATAGCTTGAAAAATAATGTGGATGGCGCTATCAAAGAATATGAAATATACATAAGTTACGATAAAATCAGATGGGAAAAAATCAAAACTGGTTATTTTTCTTATAATCGTTATGCCTTCCTAAATGAAAATCAGGTGATGTTTAAAGAAATATTAACTTTTAGGTACGCCAAATTAGTTGCTCTTTCGACACTTGATGGAGAAAATAAAATCAATATAGAGAATTTTACTTTTTATCCCCATTGACATGAAAAGATGGTATTATAAACCATTGATGTCCGATTTATTAACAAGGTAACTCTGGAGAACAAATTCTCCGAATAAGGTAAACTTTATAGTTGGAATCCTAAAATATATACTATGGGCAAGTCTGCATTTTTAATCAAACAGTCGATCTTTGGTCAATTATTACAATTCGATGAAAATGTTCCATGTCTTATCTGCTACGTGCTGTATTACACCATGATCATACCTTATTAAGTGAAATCAATCTGTCCCGGAACTCAAGTCTCACTTTTAACAAAAGTCATGTCGATTACGAACGATATCAGGAATTTATTAATAATAAAATAATGTAGGGGGTATACTTTTAAAATTTACAAAAATAATACCTGATTATCAGATATAGAACAAATAAAAGTAATATCCAAGTTTTACTAGAAAATAATGATTATAAAATTAAAAATAAATAAAATGATAAATAGAATCACAACATTAATTCTGTTTATTTTGACAGTAGCTAATAGTTATGCTCAAGAAGATGAAACTCCCAATCCGAATGTGAAAGAAATTATATTCGTTTTTAAAACACATTTTGATAATGGTTATACTGATAAAGCAGAATCAGTTATTCATAAATATGCTACATCCATGATGGAAGAAGCATTAACAACTCTGGAAAAAAGCCGTAACATGCCCAAAGAGAAACACTTCGTATGGACTCTGCCATCATGGCCTGTAACTCAGATTTTAAAGAGGTGTGATCCCGGAATGAGAGACCCAATAGAGAAAGCCTTCGAGGAAGGGTGGTTTACTTTTCATGCATTACCTTTAACATTTGAAACTGAAGCAAGTGATCTGGAAACTCTTGTTCGTTCACTAACTTTTGCGTCAGATTTATCTAAAAAATTCAATTTGCCATTTCCACGAGATGCTAAACTTACTGACGTACCTAGCCACTCTTGGGTTTTACCCACTCTTTTAGATAAGGCTGGTGTAAAAATTCTACATATTGGATGTAATAGTGCTTCCAGATCACCAGAAGTTCCTTTACTTTTTTGGTGGCAAGGTCCTGATAATTCTAAATTGATGACAATGTACTGGGGAAAGAACTATGGCACTAGTATAGTACCACCGAAAGAATGGAAGTATAAAACTTGGCTTGCAATAGTTCATACCAGTGATAATCAAGGACCTCCTTCTCCTGAAGCTGTGGAGAAAGTATTAAAGAAAGCAAAAGAGCTTGCCCCAAATGCAAAATTAAGAATAGGAAATATTTCCGATTTTTATGATGCATTAATGAATGAAAAACCTGAGTTGCCAGTCGTAAAAGGAGATATGCCGGATACTTGGATTCATGGTTATATGTCGATGCCAAAGGAGATAAAAATAGCTCGAAATTTAAGAAAAAGTATTTACTCACTAGAGCAGCTAAATTTCCTTTGCAATTTGTGGTCAGACGATCATGTTGATTTGACACCTATTATTGCCTCTGCAAATGAAAATGCAGTTCTGTTTGATGAACACACCTTCGGAATGTCAATGGCTCATGGACACTCTGGTCACTGGTGTTATGAGGATGAATTTAAAGATTTGCGAGCAGAAGAGGTTTTTAAACCTCTGGAAGATTCATGGAAAGAAAAGGGAGATAGGATATATCAAGCTGAAAAAATCATTGTTCCTGCCTATGACAGAGAGATGAAGAGGATATCGAAAATGGTAAATGTTGATGGAAGAAGAATTGTTGTATATAATCCTTTGCCATGGGAACGAACCGGACTAGTAACCATTCTAGCTTACAACAATATTAAATCTGTCAAGGATTTAGAAACAGGGGAGATATTATCTGTCAATAGTAAGGATAATGTTTTACGAATGATAGCAAAGGATGTGCCTCCGATGGGCTATCGGACATACATACCAGTAGACGAATTAATAAAAGAAAAAGAGAGTAGAACATCATTGATTGTTGATAAAGGCAATAATACCATCGAAAATGATTTTTTTAGATTGAAAATTGATCCAGAAAAAGGAATAGTTGCTTCTCTTACCGACAAAAAAACGGGACGAGAAATGGTCGATAACAATTCAGAATATGGTTTTGGGCAATATATGTATGAGCGTTTTGGGAAGAAAGAAGTAGATCGGTATGTTGATCAGTATGTTAAACAGATTGCCAGTTGGTCAGTAAGTAATTTAGGTCGTCCAAATTTACCTGATTCTTCACTATATAAATGTATCAAAGGGGGTAAAGCAACTGTGAACTTTTCAATAAATAATATTTCAGTAAAAGCTTTATTGAAATTTTCTACGGACAATGGAAATCCACACAATTATTCCATATCGTATACGCTTTACAATGATTTACCTTTTGTTGAAATGAATTGGTTTATTAATGGAAAGCCTGCTGATTCATGGCCTGAGGCTGGTTGGATAAGTTTTCCATTTAATGTAAAAACTCCAGACTTTAGAGTAGGTCGTTTGGGTGCAGTTGTTGATCCCAAAAAAGATTTTATTAAAGGTTCAAATTTTGACTACTATTTTAGTAATACAGGTGTAGCAATATTCAATCAACAAAATTCAGGTTATGGTCTTTGTTCTCCTGATGCTCCTGGTATGAGTATTGACAGACCAGGTCTTTGGAGATATTCAGGAGTTTTTATTCCTAGCAAATCAAATGTATTTGTCAACTTATACAACAATCAATGGAGTACAAATTATTCAGGTTGGATAGAGGGTTCATGGTCTGCAAAAGTTTATTTATGGAGTGTCCGGAATTATGATAATGAACAGTCAATTATATCTCCTTCTGAGGAATTCAGGCAAGGGTTAAGGGGCTGTATCATCTCTTCAAAGCCAGGTAATCTGCCTGTTGTGAAAAAAGGAATTTCACTTTCGCGCAAGGGTATATTAATTACAGCATTTGGATCAAACCCATTTGGGGAAGGAACAATTATTAGATTGTGGGAACAGGCTGGAACAAGTGGTAAATGTGAAATTTCATTGCCAGAAGGAGCACATTTTACCAAAGCAATTCCGTGTGATTTAAGAAGTCAAATAAATGGAAATACTATTTATCTAAAAGATAATGCTTTTGAAATTGTCTTAGGAGCTTACGAGCCTGTTACATTTTTATTAGAATAGAGCACCTGTTTTTTAAAATAAAATTGATACGTTAGATAAAGATTTTGCTTTAGATTTTAAGAATATTTTACAACTGATGAATAATATAAGACGCAGTCGATTAACTCTTTATGAGCATAATATAGAGAATGGATTTATTTCGAAATATTGATAATGGTTATGGATTGGATTCAGGTAATTCAATCCCTGAGTATGTTTTTTTAGATGGATGCATGGTAATGATCGAGGGGGCTAAAGCTATTTGTATGTATGAGTTAAGAGTATGAAAACAAAAATACAAATAAGATGAAAAGTAGAGAAAAAGTTGTAAGAGCTATCAATTTTGAAAAACCGGATAGTCTCCCAATATCACATGCTATTTTGCCATCGGCTCAATATCACTATGGTGAAGAACTAACAAAAATAATCAACTCTTTTCATGAGGATTTTGGATGGCACTTACTGACGGATATGCCACGCAAAGAATTGCCACCAATGTACAAGAAAGGTATTAATAAAGACGACTGGGGGACAATTTGGGAAGTTACATTAGAAGGTCGATGTGGTATTCCGGTTAGATATCCAATAAAACCAGATTTATCTGATTATCATGATTATGTATGGCCTAGTGTCTTCAATGCAGGAATTCCAAAATATAGATTATATAGTGGTCATATGTCGGGCAAGAGTAATGATTACTATTCTAGAGGTGGTTGGATTGTTTTTTTTGAGCAGATACAACAGTTATGCGGTTTTGAAAACTTACTTGTTGCCTTGATGATGGAATTACCTGAAGTTTATAGTATGCGTGACCAGTTACTTCAATTTAACCTTTCATGGATTGATAATATGTTGGAATTAGATTATCAAGGTATCCATTTTGCTGATGATTGGGGAAGTCAGTCAAATCTATTAATTTCACCGGATATGTGGAGATCTTTTTTTAAGCCTGTATATAAGCAGATGTTCACAAAAGTCAAGGAAAGGGGGTTGCATGTTTGGTTTCATAGTGATGGAAATATAATTGAGATTATTCCCGATCTGATTGAAATAGGTGTAGATGTACTTAATTGTCAAGTTAGTGCGATGGATTTAAATGAGCTGAGCAAATATGCTGGTAAAATTTCTTTTCGCACCGATATTGACCGTCAGAATATATTGCCTTATGCATCCCCAAATGGAGTTAAAGAGTACATCTTTAAACTTTTTCATAAACTTGGTACTCCAGATGGAGGAATAATTTCTAGTGGTGAAATTAGTGAAGATGTGCCTCTTCAAAATATTAAGGCGATGTATGAAGCATTTACCGAATTTAAATGGTAAATTATGAACATTAAATTAGAAATAATCCTTGCCCTTTTACTTAGAGGTGCCCTTTATATGGTTTGATATAAATCCGGATGAAGTATATGAGATTTTGTTTCACTGATATATCATCAAAATAGACATGCAAAAACAACTCTATTTATATGCATTCGTTGCTGCTCTGGGTGGTATGTTGTTTGGATTTGATACCGCTGTAATTTCTGGTGTCATTCCCTTCATCACCGTGTTCTTTCAGATGTCTGATGCCCAGTTGGGATGGGCAGTCAGTTCAGCTCTGGCAGGATGTGTAGTAGGTGCACTTTTCATTGGTCGTCCCGGAGATGTTTATGGCAGGAAATCAATGCTTAAGTTTATGGGACTGTTGTTCCTGGTCTCTGCTTTGGGGACAGGTCTTACTGTAAACTTTTCAATGTTTATTTTGTTCAGGTTTATTGGTGGAATCGCGGTAGGAGGTGCTTCAGTTCTCTCACCAATGTATATTTCTGAGATTTCTCCTCCCAAAATAAGGGGCCGGTTGGTTTCATTAAACCAGCTTGCTATTGTGATTGGAATTTTGTCTGCCTTCTTTTCAAATTATTTGCTCATGGATATTGGAGTAAACAACTGGCGCTGGATGTTTCTTGCAGAAGGAATACCAGCATTGTTGTTTTTCTCTCTCTTGTTTACTGTTAGCAGAAGTCCAAGATGGCTGGTAAAAAAAGGCTTATACGATGAAGCCGAATCTGTGATCCGGGAAGTGAATCCTGAATCAGATGTTGATAGGGTACTTCAGGACATAAAGCAATCGATTGATCAGGAGGTGATTAATAAAACTGTTTTTCTTTTTAAGAAGCCTTATCTGAGGTTGGTATTGATTGGCATAGCTTTTGGGATGTTTAACCAATTCACTGGGATAAACATTATAATGTATTATGCACCATCCATTTTTAAATCTGCCGGGTTCTCCAATAATTCAGCTTTAATGCAAACAGTGGTACTGGGAACCACCATCTTTGTCTTTACGCTTATTGCAATGAGCATTATTGATAGACTGGGAAGAAAGTTCCTCCTGATCATTGGTGCCATAGGGATGTCAGGATTTCTGGGTCTTTTCTCCTTTGCTTACCTGCTAGAAGCTTTTAATGGTTATTATTTACTAATTTTCTTGGTTGGATTCCTGGCTTTCTTTGCTTCATCACAGGGGGTGGTTATCTGGGTTCTCCTGTCTGAGATGTTTCCCAATAACATCCGTGCCAGGGGGTTAGCCATCGGATCATTTTCACACTGGTTTTTCAATGCCCTCACAGCATTTCTTTTTCCAATAGCTGCAAGTACATTCGGGATCGGTTATGTGTTTATGTTCTATACCATATGTACGGTCAGCAGCTTGTTCTTTTATATAAGGTCACTTGTGGAAACCAAGTCCAGATCCTTGGAAGAACTGGAAAAGATCCTTGTCAGGAAATGATTTTTTGTAAGATTATCAGGACATTATGCAGTGTAGTGTATTATGGGATACAACTCCTTATTTTTATTTTTGTTCAGAAATTTTAATTTATCATAAAGAAAAATTTAATAATTAACCTTTATTTATGACTTTTTTCAAAACCAATCCAGAATCCTTTCAGCCTGATTACAGAAATGTGTTGAAGGTTCTTTATAATGAACGTCCGGGAAGGTTGCCATTGTATGAGCACCATATTGATTTGCCCTTTATATCCAAAGCGCTTGGCAAGGAAATTATTCTGGAAGGAAATAAGCCTGAAGACTACGAAAAGTATTATTCCCTGATTTGCAACTTCTGGAAAGATATGACATATGATGCCATATCTTATGAAGCTCCAGTCTGCGATATTCTGCCTGATCATGGGGCTATTTTTGGTGGCAGGCTGGGTCCAATTCAAAATCGGGAGGATTTTGAAAAATATCCTTTTGATGAATTTCCAGATCTATTCTGGAAGACTTATGAGCCGCATTTTGAAGCGCTGAAAAAAGTATTGCCTTCCGGAATGAAGTTAATTGGTGGAATTGGTTTTGGTGTTTTTGAAACAAGCGAGGACCTGGTGGGTTTTGAATCTTTATGTACAATGCAATATCTTGATCCTGAATTGTATACCGATTTGTATCATAAGATTGGTGATCTATACCTTGAACTATGGTCAGAACTCATCAGAAGATTCAGTGATCTTTATGTTTTCTTCAGGATGGGAGATGACCTAGGATTCAAAACATCTACACTAATGGCACCGGAAACCTACCGTAAATATCTATTTCCTGAACATAAAAGAATTATAGACTTAATTAAGCATTCAGGAAAAAAGTTTCTCCTTCATTGTTGCGGTAATATATTCAATATCATGGAAGATTTGATTGCATTGGGAATAGATGCCAAACATTCCAATGAGGATGAAATTGCACCTTTCTCAAAATGGTTGAAACTATATGGAGACAGAATCGGGTTTTTTGGTGGGATCGATGTCAATATCCTGTGCCAAAAAGAACCGGATGATATATTTAGAGAGGTTGTTGAAAGAGGGATAGAATACAGGGCTATGACAAAAGGCTATGGTATCGGATCAGGCAATTCGATTGCCTATTATGTTCCGGTAGATGGTTTTATGGCAATGATCGAAGGTGTGCGTGAGATCAGGCGTAGGGAGGGTAATAAATAAATGAATGCAACTTGTTTATGCGGATATAACTGTTTAATTCTAATATTAATAAAAACAATTAAAATCTTTATCTGGTTCATTCTGATCGGGGTGATATCCGCATGTCAGCATTTTTTTGCATCCGCATTAGGTACAACGCATTGAGCAAATACAAAATCATTATGAACCCTCTAATATGATTAACTGGAAACAGCGGGCCTGGGATTTTGACAGTCTTGTCTATGATTTTAATCAGACCGGTGAATACTGGCTGATGATATGGCTGGACGACAGCAGAAGGAATTTTGACCAAATAACCTATGGGATCTATACTACTGTGGGAGATGTTCGTATGGGACCAGACAATAACGGCTCGGAAAGAGCTATAAGAAATATCAAGGTAAAACAAAAAATATCAGGTCAATTTAAATCACCAACAGGAGCATTTAACTTTGCTGTGTTACGTTCTATTACTGATACTGCATTAAAAAACGGCAGAATATTTTGAAGGCCTTGAAAATTATTGCTAACTGGCAAGGGACTGATTAGTTACAAAATTTATAATAAGCTTAGACTATGAAAAAACTTAATTTCTTTTTAACTTTTATCTTTTTTTCTCTAATAGCGTGTCAGAAAAATGAGATAAAGAACGTAACTCTTGAAGGTGAACTTTATGCAAAAAACTTGGTAGGTGTACGATGTGATTTACCTGATCATGTGGAAAAAACGGAGTATACCTGGTATATAGCCCCGTCTCCTGATGGTGAATGGGAAAAGCTACAGGGTATCTGGACTGACGAGATCGTGTTACTGACATCTTATGTTGACAAATATATTAAATGTGAAGTAACCTGTAGTGTAAAAGATGGTGATGAGAAAATTACTGCTTCCGTAATATCATCAAAACCTATCGAATACAGGGGCAATCCTAACACTGATTGGTTCAAGGATGCGGGTTTTGGTATCATGGTTCATTATTTAAAGAGGGCCATTGTTCCTGATGGTGGCGCAAAAGAGTGGAATGATGCTGTTAATAGTTTTAATGTTGAGAAATTTGCACATCAGGCTAAAGAAGCAGGTGCTCGTTTTGTGATTTTTACTTTGGGACAAAATACCGGTTATTATTGTTCTCCTAATTCATTATTTGACAGCATTCTAGGAGTAAAACCGGGAGAGTTATGCTCAAATCGTGATTTGCCTATGGATTTAATGAAAGAGCTAAAAAAATACAATATTTCATTAATATTATACTTGCCAAGTAATCCCCCTGTAGATAATAAACTTGTATCTGAGAAATTCAAATATCCATTTCAAAATGATACAGCGACAAGTCAATATAACCAGCCTATCCTGGAAGATATGATCCGAGAATGGAGCTTGAGGTATGGCAATGGAGTTAAAGGGTGGTGGCTTGATGGATTATATTCCTGGAATGCAATTAGAAGTACACGAATGGATATGTCACTTAAACATAATATCAGTACTCACACACTTGCAGCAAAAGCAGGTAATAAACAAAGTATTGTAACATTTAATATTGGCATGGGAAAAAAAATACAGGCCAATACGCCATATTGTGATTATAGTTCCGGGGAAAAAAGAACTTTTGATGAGTTTCCATCAGATAGATGGGTTGAGGATGGTGTACAATGGTTTTTAATCACCTATATTGGTGAAAAATGGATGCTCAAAGGACAACGGTTTGAAACTGATAACCTAGCCACTATGGCTGAAAAAATTGTGAAAAATGATGGAGTATTATGTCTCGAAGTGGTAACTGACGTAACAGGAGAAATCCTTCCGAATCACTTTGAACAAATTAAGGAGGTGGGTAAAAGACTTGAAAAAGTCAAGTAAAAAGAATATGCAGAAATATGTTACTGAAAATGAAAATTATAAAAAAGTGATGTATAATGCTTATATTTAGTCTATTGACAACTAAAAATGCAGGCAAAAAACATCCCTTTAAGGATGTAAAATACAAAGAAAAAATGGATTGGTTTATTGCAGTGCCTGCCAAAATAATCAGGAGTGGGCACCAAAATAGAATCGAAGATCGCGAACACCTATAAAATAGAAGTTCAAATTGCGGAGTTAAACCAAATTGGCCGTGATTGAATAGCCTTTGTTCTGATACCGGATTAATCCCGGTTTAAAAAATTCAATTTGGATTTTTAAGTAGAATTAAAAATATGAAAAAATCGTTTTTATTATTTTGTGCATTTTTTGTCCTCGGATTGTCTTATGGACAACAACCTGAAAAGGATGGAGCAATGATAGCTCCATCACCTGATGCAGGAATAGGAATCAATAACGGTGATATTGGGATGAAGCTCTGGGGCCCAAATAACCGCATAACATTTAGTATTGGAAAAAGTGATGTCTGGGATCGGCGTTGGCTTGAAAAAGCGCCAGTTGCTACCCTTGATGACATTAAAGAGTGGGCAAAGATGGACAATTTTTCAGAAATGTTTGAAGACGGGAATTATTATAAAGCTTACACTGCTTATGATTTTCCTTGCCCCAAACCGGTAGGTCAACTTATTATTGGGTTGCCTGGAGATGCAGCAAAGTGGGCGGTAGAAGTCCAGAAAGATACTATTCCAGGTACCCTTACAATAAGGGCATCCCGAGGAGAGCAATGTCTCAAAATGCGAGTATACGTACACGCTACACACAACTTAATTGTTATTGAGGGGGATGCTCAAAAACCTATAGAAGGCCTTTGGTTTCGCATTTACCGCCATCATGACACAAGTGTACTGGGAAAGGCTCACCTGGGTGAGTTAAGTAAGAGGGTTTGCGAGACGTATGATTATACGAAAGATAAAGGGAATGGACCCATTGAGCCACCAACCTCTGACCATAAGAAGGGTTTAGGATGGATCACTCAGGTTTTCCCGGAAGAACCGACATTTCCGGAAGGTTTCCGTTACACCTTTGCAGCTCTTACTTCATTAAAGAGAGTGCAGGTGAAAAGTGTCCAGGGACAACGAGGGTTGGGAACATCGGCCTATAGTCCAAAAGGACTTTGGACCACTGAAAACTATGTCGTTCCAGACTATTTGCCCATCAATAAAGCCAAAGGAGTAGCAGTAACCTATTATTTTCCACGTGTAGAAGGTCAGTTCCAAATCCTTGCTAAGGTAGTTTCCTCTACGGACACCACAGCCACCTTGTCTATGGCTTCCTTGCGTCTGCATGAAGCGCTGTCAGAATCGCCATCAGCCCGGTTTGACACTCATTTGGCAGGTACAAAGGATGCTTACTACCCCTTCCTTACGCGAAAAGCGGGTGGCTACTATGGCGCTGTTCCAGAGGCTAGTTGGGCATATTCCTCAGTGTCCTCAACCCGTCCTAGAAAATGGGTCGATTTCTACTGTGCCCAGGATGAGACTCCATGGCATGGAGACTTTCACTTTGACGAACAGCAGTATAGTAGGCAGTATTTTATTCTTAACGAGAAAGAAAAACTAGAACTATACTTTCAGCTCATCGAAAAGATGCTGCCTTTAGCGCAGAAAAACGCACGTGAGGTTTACGATTGTCCCGGGGCTATGTATCCCCTAACCCACTTTCCTATTCGCACCGACAAGGTAATCAACTGTACTTTGCCTTGGGAGCAAATTATGGAGATCACTGCGTTGAATGTGAAGCCATTCTGGGAACACTACCTTTATACGGGTGATAAAGAATTCCTCCGTAATCGCAGTTACCAGCTTCTTCGAGAGGGGGCCCGCTTCTACGCGGCATACGTAACACTGGAAGAGGACGGCTATTATCACGTTTTCCCCACTGTTTCACCAGAACACTGGGGGCTCACCAAGAACTTGGAGCGCAACAAAGATTCCCAGTCGGCTCTCACACTCATTAAATATCATCTCAAAGCCGCCGCCCAAGCCGCTGAGATACTGGATGTAGATAAGGAAGAGAGAAAAAAATGGAAGCATATTGCCTCAAAGATGGCTCCCTATCCCACTTATGATACTCCAGAGGGTCCGATATTTGTTGACGTTCGAGATGCTCCACCAATTAAATACAATAATGCAGTACCCCTGACAGCTATTTATTGGGGTGATGATATCACTCTGGAATCACCGCCGGAAGTTCTTGCCGTAGCCCGACGAACTATTAAAAATATTCAAGCACGTAATTATATACCATTATCTCGCTGTTTGTTAGGTGAATATCCAGAGGATAGCCCTATTGGTTCGGAGAATCTGCTTCAGTCCCGTGGAGGTTGGGATATGGTCAAGAAGCGAGGTGGCTGGATCCGGGTTTTTCCGGCCGTACCGGATAACTACACCGGAGAATTCAAGAACTATCTTGCCATTGGTGCCTTTGAGGTGGACGCAGTCTGCAGGAACGGGACGGTGACCGAGTTGACAATCCGCTCCCGCGTTGGCAATACATGTCAGCTTGTCAATCCCTGGCCGGGTAAGGATATCCTGGTAAATGAAGCAGGGAGCGCCAAAAAGCCTCTACGCCTCAATGGAAGCCATGTTACGTTTCCTACCAGCTCCAATACGATTTATTTAATTGAACCGGTAGCAGAATGATATGGCTCAAGCTGTGCTCCATAAACCATATCCAATAGCATATTAACTATTTGAAACATGCAATCTAATTCCTTTATGCAGTTATTCTTGCAATTAGAAATTTACAGGGATGTTCGCAAAATACAATGATTTTATAGAATGGGAATGAAGATCAAACATCTTTGTTCCCATTTTTATTTTTACACCCCGTTTTCCCGTAAATTATTAAAATATGTGCATAAAATCCGGTTTTTGGACATGCCTATCCCAAAGACATTGTAAATAATGGTCTAACAATCCGGTTATGCTGCTTTTCTTTGCCGGTCTTCCTGCGCCATACGCTTGGCTATTCTCACGGCGTTGGCTGTATGCACTCCGAAGAAGATCCACAAGATTTCATTGAGTTTAGTTCTAGCCTTCACCTTATCCAGGCTGTAGTGTTGCTTTTCAGTTCCAAAGCTGCCCTCCATTCTCGTTGCCCGCTCTTTTCGGAGTTCCCTTGCTATGATTTGTCTGTGTTCTTCATGCTTTCCTGCCCTTCCTTTACGTTTGAAGTTTGTGATAATATTTTGGCTTGTACAGTATTTCCTGTTCGCATTGGTAGCATAAATATCATCTGCGGAGATATGGGTTAATTTTCCTAATAGTGACCTTCCATAACGGATCGAGTTAATCAATCGTATCCCTTCGTTGAAGGCATTAAAACTTATGTGTTCTATAAAGTTGATCCCCCCTGCCTGTATCATATTAACCTTAGCCCCGAACTCAACTTTCTTTACCTCCTTGCCACGTACTATCGGCCGGATATAACTCTTATCAATGCTAACGATTCTATCTGGAACGCTGGTTTTCTCGAGGATGAACATCTCCTGCTGTTGAGAAAGCACCTGCTTAATGACTTTTCGACGGATATGATAGCGCTTGGGAAAAATGATCTTTCTTTCATACTGCCTTTCTATTTCATCTTGTAATACAATAAGTTTATCCAGCAAATAAAGTAAGCTACGAATGCGAACTCTGGTCTGCTTGTGAGACTTTCTCTTTTTTCGACTATAGGAGAGATACCGATCTTTTTGTTCTAAGTATCGGGTACGAGGGGTGCGTATTTTTAAATATTTACACGTGAGTTTCATTTGTCGGTACATCCACTCTACACTTTCCCACAATAGTTTAACATTGGTAGGATAACGGATATAGGATTCATAACAAGTGGCATCCTCTAAGAGAACATTTGTATGGTCAATGTAAGATTTCCAGGCATTGGCCAAAATACCCTGACAGGCAGGGATATCCAATTTAGCTGATATCTGTGTCCGAATGCGACTAATAATTTTAAAATCAACAAACTTTTCCAGCCCTAAAAATACTCCGCAGAATAATTGATAATGCAGGTTGCCGTTTAGGTTCTCTATCAGCTTCTTGTCGGAAAAATATGTGTAAGATTTTAAAAACATCAAGGCTAATTTGTCTTGTGGAGTGAACAAGGAAGTTCGTCCTTTACGATTATCCCTGATCTTTAGTGATTTGCACAATTCAACCCATGGAATGGATTGATAGATTTTGCCTAATTCTGATTCCAGAAATTTATTCCAGTAAAGTGAAAACTCTTTTTGTGGAGAAATAAACGAAATTTCTGGAGTGGATTCGAAAATTCTTCGTAATTTGCTCATACTTGTTTAAAGATTACCCCGTTTTTGTGTTCTTTTAACCAATTTCGGGGTTTTCTTTTAAATAAACAAGCCTTTAACCACTTGTCTGTCAGTAGTTTGCATTATTTATGAACATCCCTAATTATAGCATTTTTTATCCTTTTGCACTTTTCAGGCAATGCATCTGATCCCGATTCCCCGTTACTTCCTGTTTTCGCCATTTGTGTCACCTGAACTAAAATTCGATATTGAATGCTGAAAGCAACTCTTTTTGCTCTTTTGTATTTGCTACAACTATTTCAACTGTTTTATTTGAAACTGGCAGTATTGTATTAATCCCATAAATTGATTTTAGTATATCTAAAGCTTTTTCAGGACTTAAACCTGTTTGCTTTTCAATAAGTTGCCTTTCAAGTTCTTTGTATAGTTTATTCCTCATTTTTCTGTGTCTTTGCCCTTATTTTTTTGAGTCCATAGTGTTCTTTTTCTGTCCCAAAGCTACCTTCCATGCGGGTTGCACGCTCTTTTCGGAGCATGAACTGGAGTATTTTTCGTTGTTTTTCATGTTCTTTCTCAGTTTGGTTATTAAGTGGATACCATCTATGAAGAGCTTTTCAAAAAGGGACTGGGAAATATATCCCTTGTCTCCAAACAGTTTTCCATAGATCCGCGACAGCAGGTTGGTGCCAGTGAGAGGTTTTCTGTCATCTACGTTCCCGGGGGTAAGAACAAAATCGAGTACCTCTCCCTTGTCATTGATGACAAAATGCAGCTTAAGACCAAAGAACCAGCCGATGCTGCACTTGCCCCTTTGCTGGAAGTCCTCTGAGGACTTTGTGGGAGTGCTCCCGCTTAATATGACAGGCTCGCATAAAAGATATACCTGTGCATTTACCTAAACACTGGGTCTTAAGGTAAACAACTAGGGGTAAGAGAACGGATTTCATTATCTCAACAAAACGATTGTAGGATACCAGACGGGGAAATTCACCACTCATATTCCTACAAACATGAAACAGGTAATAATGCTTAAAATCCCGGTAACGCATAAGATGAAAATAAATTACAATGGTCATTACCTCGCTTTCACTCATGCTGCAAGGTTTGATCCGCTTTGGTGAGCCATCACTTAATTGATGTGTTTGTAACTCGCTGATAAATACTTTATTAAAATCATCAATATGACAAAAAATTTCAATAAGTTTGTTTTCAATGTTATTCATGGATTCTTCCTTTTTTGGTTATTAGCTAATACTAATTTAGGAAGAATCCATTATTTTATATGCCTGTAAATCTAATAGTTATGAACATTATTAAAATTATATTGTTGATAACTAATGATTTATGCGTTTTTCTTATATCGAACTCACGTTATTACTTATGTATAGTAAATGTTCAGAAACGATTTTACATAAATGTTAATAACATTAAACGTAACTATTTAGCTGCTTACGCAAAATTATATCAATTATATAGGATAAAAATACGAAAAACCAACCTGTATTAACAATTTTATTGGTCTTGTGTGAATAACTTTCATGTTCTGAAGATTTTTAAGTCTCTGTGAATCCTGTATTTGAATCCATTTCCTCCCAGTCTTTAATATATCCAAAACTCAAGGGCGTAATTTCTGAAAATCAAGTGATATCAACAATTTTAGCATTATTGATTTAATAACTTTTTACTCAAAAATTTGATATTTAGCAGTAATCCGAACTACTTTTGAAAAAACAAAAAGTTTGGATAAAGATCAAAAAATATCAGAATTAATAATCAAGATTGATTGTCTTGCTCAACGCTTAGAGAAAACCGAAAAAAGGATTGAAGAATTAGAGTCTGTAAATACCGCACTTAGATTGGAGAATACCAAACTTAAGGGAGAGAATACCGAACTTAAAGTGGAGAATACCGAACTCAAAACGCGCTTAAATAGTAATAGCAATAATAGTAGCAAACCACCATCAAGTGATGGCTATAAAAAGAAGCCTGCATTTTCCAAAGCAAAAAATGGCAAACAAGGAGGCCAGAAAGGGCATAAAGGACGTACATTACAACAAGTTAAAAAACCGGACAAAATAGTAGAATGTAATCCTGATAAATGCAGTTGTGGACATGAGTTCACAAAA
>SDBT01004761.1_pt1 | contig 22958 bp, 25 predicted proteins | sample 2277101 | NCBI WGS metagenome assembly SDBT01 (sample SAMN10404973, study PRJNA504765) | marine sediment metagenome | isolation source: marine sediment core GS10_PC15, 103 cmbsf | place: Arctic Ocean: Southern Knipovich Ridge | collected 2010 | reverse complement strand
GTGAAAATCTCCTTTTTTGGGATTATCGCATTCACGCGCATGTTCACAAACCCTTTGATATTGCCAATTTACAACCATTCTCAGTTTTATTGTCAATCCGCATTTACCTTTCTGAGAAAGCTCAAGGGGGCTGGGGGGATTTTCAACCGTATTCAGAAAGTATTACCTTAATTATACTGGAAAATGAACCATCCCCGAAATAGTACTGTAAACGCTTTTATTACAAGCTGGCAGCATGTGGTACTTAACCTAATCCACACACTACAGGCGGATCAATCGCCACTGCGAATTTATTTGTCAGTGCACTAGTCCTTTGCTTATAATACTTCCGATAGCCACATTACCTCTGGACTTTGGCTTTCAAAAATCGTATACTGTGTCTCGAAATATAGACCCATAGACCCATAGACCTATAGACCCATATTAGGAGAAAACGTTATGGCTTATTCCATCGGAAATTACGAGTACAAAGCAGAGGAGTTCTTTCCCCGGTACATTTTTGACATGATAACGGACATACGGGTGAATCCCGGGGATATATTGAAAAGGGAAGCCAGAGTCAGAACGCGGCGTCTGAGCATTGCCGGAGAGGATGGCAAACTGACCATACTGGCGGCGGATCACCCGGCTCGCAGGATCGTCAGTTCCGGGGATGATCCTTTGATCATGGGAGACCGCCTATCCTATCTTGGCAGGCTGCTCCGTGTGATCACCAGCCCTGAATTTGACGGTATTATGGGCACGCCGGACATTATCGAAGACCTTTTCATCGTCAATCATCTGGTGAGGAGCGGCGGCGGCACCAGCTTCTTAGACGGAAAAGTTATTTTAGGATGTATGAACAGAGGCGGATTATCTGGCGTAGTTTTTGAGATGGATGATACATTTACCGCCTTTACTGCTGAGAGCATAAAGGAATTGGGTCTGGATGGCTCCAAAATCATGTTCAGGCTGGAAGTTGGCTCACTGGAATCTGGCAAAACTATAATGTACTGCGCCAATGCGATTAACGAGTGTAACGCGGTTGGTGTTACCACGTTCCTCGAACCGTTGCCTGTTGAAAAGACTGACGAGGGATACAGTATCCTGAAGAATGCCGAGGATATGGTTAAGATTGTGGGTATTGCATCCGCGCTGGGCGGCACATCCATGAACACCTGGCTCAAGCTCCCATACTGTGAGAACTACGAGCTTGTAGCCGGGGCATCCACCTTACCGAAGCTGATGCTTGGTGGCTCATCCAAAGGCAATCCCACTCCCACCATAGCAGAGTTTGTCAACGGCATGACAGCCGGCAACAGCATCAGAGGCGCGCTGGTGGGCAGGAACGTCCATCATCCAGGCGCAGATGATCCCCGGGCGGTAGCTCTCGCTATAAACGGCGTCGTCCATCAGGGATTCTCGGTAGATCAAGCGGTAGATCACCTCATGGAGAGCAGAGGCAAGGGCATGGATGATCTCACAAAATATATTAAGCCGGCGTAGCAGAACATGGTGACGTGAGGGAGCAGTTCGACATGAAACCAGAGCGGATAAACATGACAGAAAGTCAGATCGCTGATTTCTGCCAAAGTAACCACATCAGGAAGTTCGCGTTCTATGGATCAGTTCTGAGAGACGACTTCCGACCAGACAGCGATATAGATGTGCTGGTAGAATTCGAGCCAAATCAACCTATTGGCTTGATGGAAGTTGTAAGAATGGAGAGACTACTATCGGAACTGATGGGAAGGAAGGTAGACCTGCGCACACCAAAGGAGTTAAGCAGATACTTCCGCGATAAAGTTATATCGGAAGCTGAGACACTCTATGAAAGAAACTGATATCACTCGGTTGGGTCACATGCTGGATGCTGCAAAAGAGATCACTTTCTTTGTGAAAGACCGGAGCAAAGCCGATCTGGAACGCAACCGTATTCTGACTTTAGCCCTGGTTAAGGAGATAGAAATTATAGGTGAGGCAGCGTCCAAAGTGTCCCATGAAGCCAGAGAACAGATACCAAATATCGAGTGGATAGATGTGATCGCTATGAGGAACAGATTGGTGCACGCATATTTTGAAATTGATGAGGATATTCTCTGGGATACGATAGTCTACAACATTCCCAGACTCATAGAGGAACTGGAAAAGCTACCGAGTTTAAAGTAGTTGTGACAATTCTGGCGGACGACATGCGAGCAATTTTCTTATCTTTAGTATTGGAAACCAATGGTGACGGCTATCTGGCGTCGGTTCCTGGTGTACAGGGAGCTTTTGCTGAAGGCGATACTATAGAGGAAGCCATTTTCAACTGCATTGACGTAGTTAAGATGATCGCGGTTTGCCGTGCTGAACGTAATGAAAACTTGGGTTTTAACTGAGAGGAGCAAAAGATGGCAAAATTAAAAGGCAACCTTGTCATAGGACAATCTGGAGGGCCAACGGCTGTTATAAGCAGCAGTTTAGCTGGCGCTGTGCAGGAGGCTATGAAGCACGATGAGATAACAGGTGCATACGGCATGGTGCATGGAATTATGGGCGTAGTGAATGAGGATTTTATCGATCTTGGAAAACAGGAGCCAGCGGTTATTGAGGGATTAAGACGGACTCCTTCAGCGGCTATAGGATCGTGCAGGTATAAGGTTGCTGAGGACGAATACGGCAAGATACTGGAAGTCCTTCAGAAATACAACATCAGGTATTTCTTCTACATCGGCGGAAACGATTCTCAGGACACCGCCAAAAAGATCAGCGCGCTGGCCAGGGATGAGGGCTACGACATGAGAGCCATTGGTATTCCCAAAACGGTGGACAACGACCTGCCCATAACCGACCACTGTCCGGGCTATGGCAGCGTTGGCCGTTGGCTCACCATAGCAACTCGTGATGCCGGTTTGGATACCGAAGCGATAGGTATAGTAGACAACGTCAAAGTGATCGAGACTATGGGGCGCAACACTGGTTGGATAACTGCCACCACTGCACTGGCTAAGACGAACGAGGATGAGGCGCCACATCTTATCTATCTTCCCGAAAGACCGTTCGACGAGGAGAGATTCCTCGCGGACGTTGATGCTGTATACAGCAGGCTTGGATACTGTGTCGTCACTGTTTGCGAGGGTCTCGTGGATAAGGATGGCGAGTATATTACGGCGTCATCCAGATCTTTAGATACGGATAAATTCGGTCACAGACAACTCGGCGGCGTAGCGCAATATCTCTGCGATGTGGTCGCCAACGGACTCAAGATCAAAGCTCGATGGGACAAGCCGGGAACTATTCAGCGTGTGTCTATGATCGGCGCTTCCAGCACGGACCTTGAGGAAGCCTACATGGCGGGGCAGATGGCTGTCAGACATGCTGTCGAGGGCAAAACTGATTACATGGTGACTCTGGTCAGAGAACCGGGAGCGGAATACAAGTGCACCACCGGATTAGTGGAACTTGAGAAAGTTGCGCTGGGCACAAAGGTCGTTCCTGACGAATTCATCAATGAGGCTGGCAATGGTGTAACTGATGCCTTTATCGAATACGCCAGGCCGCTTATCGGTGGACCATTGCCGGAATATGCCAGGCTGAAGAAGATTCCTGTGAAGGCATAAAAAAATGAGTCAAACTGTGAGCCTTTAACTCCTACTAATACCCGTTAGTGTTTTGAAAATAATGTACCACAAACTTGATATATCTCGGAGGTGCTAGTATGGGGATTTCGGAGCTTTCAATAGACGAACTCAAAAATTACTTTTTCGAATTTATTGCCAAAAACGGTGATGGATGGGGTTACCATATTGGTAATTTTTACGGTCAGGGTGGATGGTTAATACAGAAGCTAGAAATACCTCCAAGTCGCCAAGAAAGTAATCCAGGAGGGGGTTTTAGGCAAATAGATTCTCATCGTGAATTTGCAAAAAAATACGAGGAAATGAGTTGGGATGCTGCGGAAGAACTTGAGAAAGTGGGATATATTAAGAGAGATAGGAGTCAGCGGCAAGAGGGATTCTATAAGATTACAGAAGAAGGAAAGAGGCAGTGGGAAGAATCTGGAGAATTGGGATCAGGTATTTCATCTTCTGTCCCAGATTTCTGGAATATCATTCATAAGGACGTTACCAAAGTATCCAGAAAGAAATTTGAGGATGGACATTACGCCGATGCAGTAGAGTCCGCCCTCAAGGAGGTCAATAAACGCGTTAAAGAGATAGTAAAGAGCAAAACAGGAAGAGAATTGGATGGAGCCAGCCTTATGACCACAGCATTTTCGGCAAATAATCCTGTCATTTCCTTAGATGATCTTTCTTCCCAATCAGGGCGAGATGTCCAAATAGGATATATGCAGATCTTCGCTGGGGCAATGACCGGGATTAGGAATCCCAAGGCTCATGACAATATTGTTATCAGCCTGGATAGAGCAACACACCTCATTTTTCTGGCAAGCCTCCTAATGTGTAAATTGGATGAATCTATCTAGAAGTTCTAAAACTCAAGGAGTGAATGAAGTTGTAGTGATGGGGTTCTATTCGTTGATAGAATTCCCGGTTATTGCAGGCGGACAGATTTCAGAGTCGGAGAATCTCTCAGCCCGGTGGCTTTTCCCGATCTGATAATAGAGATTCCAAAACTTAGCAACCTTCTGAAATAGGCACGGAGTTATTATGCTATGCTAACAGTTAACGCGCTCATGATAGGAACAGGGGAATATACCACAGGCTACGTGCATGAAAAGGCCAGCGCATCAGACAAAAGCGCCGGCGTGGTAGCTCTTACACTGTTTGACCTGCGGAGGCTCGGTAAGGTGGAGCGGATTGCGATGGTGGGAACCAACGGCACCAAGTTTCCCGGCATCAGGCAGCACTTCAAACAGCAGATCGCTGATGTTTATCGCGACATGGATGTCAGTTTTGAGTCGTTTCCGGAGGACGATGTATCATCCGATCGGAAGGCTTATCTTCGGGCGCTGGATACCATGTCAGCAGGCGATTTTGTCACGATTTTTACGCCCGACGATACGCACTGCCAGATTGCCCTGGACGCTATTGAGCGCGGGCTGCACGTCCTTGTCACGAAGCCGCCGGTCAAGACGCTGGAGGATCACCATTTGCTGGTGGAGGCATCCCGCCGGAAGAATGTTCTGGTCGCTGTAGAGGTGCATAAACGATGGGATCCAATCTATACCGACGCTCGTGACCGTATCGGGAAGCTGGGTGACTTCAGCTTTTTTAACTCCTACATGAGTCAGCCCAAGAAGCAGTTGGAGACTTTCAAACGCTGGGCGGGCAAGTCCAGTGATATAAGCTATTACCTGAACTCGCATCACGTAGATTTCCACGCCTGGGCTGTTCAGGGGATGGCGCGTCCTGTGCGAGTTGTTGCTATGGCTTCCACGGGAGTTGCCTGCGACTCTCCACATCACATTGACACGGAAGATACCATCACATTGACTGTCCAGTGGGAGAATATTGAAAACGGTAATCTGGGAACGGCGGTGTATACTTCCTCCTGGATTGCTCCTACGAGTGATGTCCATTCTCAGCAGCGATTTTTCTATATGGGACACAATGGCGAGATCATCATCGACCAGGCGCACAGGGGTTATTCAGTCGCCACAGATGCCAGCGGCTATGCTTCCGCTAACCCGCTCTTTATGAAGTACACCCCAGGCGCAGATGGCTATTTTGTGGGACAGAGTGGCTATGGCTATCGCAGCTTTGACGCTTTTGTGGATGCCATCCGCTCGATCCAGTCCGGCGATGCGACACCGGCGGACTACGAGGGAAGACTGGCGACTATCGGCACGACGCAGATAATGACCGCTATTCTGGAGGCAGGACGCCGAAGCCTGGATAATGGCGGAAAGGCGTATAATATCAGATACGATGAAGATGGGCAGCCGGTGTCTTTAGAGGTTATATGAAGTCAGACGTTTGCTTTGATGCTCTTGTTTGGAAGGAAGAACGAGTATACGTATCCTATTGCCCACAATTTGGTGTGTCGAGCTGTGGTGATACGGTTGAAGAAGCGCGGAGGATGCTGAGGGAAGCAGTCTGTTTGTTTATAGAGGGAGCTAAAGAACTGGGAACGCTCCAGAAAATACTGGATGAAGCAGTACCTGGATCGGTGGGCAAGAACCTGAGTAATTATGTGGAGGGAAATTTCAGTGGGAAATATTGAGGATATGGTATCGAAAGTCTCACAAGAGTTAAACAGTGAGCTATCGATCTACAAAATGGATGTCAATTACAAGATTCAGGATTTGCCGGACGAACAGGTTCGGCAGACAATGACTGAGATTCTTGAAATACATCAGCGTTTCCTGGAATCTGTGATTGACAAGGTGTTGGGTTTGATAAAGGACATTTCGGGTTGATATGAGTAGTGGGGTAAATCCCACAGGACAAGGAGAGACCTATGCAAGGTTCATTTTACAAGTACATGAAAGTTGGTATTATTCATTTTATGGCGTATCCTGACACCATCAAGGGTGAAGGGCCTATCGTTGAGACCATCACCAAGATCGCCGAGGATGAATTTTTCACAGCCATAGAGATAACGTGGATTAAGGATCCAGAAGTCCGGGCGAAGGCGAAGGATATTCTGGTCACCAGCGGCCTCGCTGTAGGATACGGCGCACAGCCTGCGGTTTTGCTGACGCCATTGAATCCCAATTCCCTGGACGAAGATGAGCGAAAAACAGCCGTCGAAGTGCTCAAAGGACAGATAGATGAGGCGCATTACATGGGTGCTGGACGCCTGGCATTCCTGAGCGGAAAACATCCCGGCGCGGAAAAGCGCGATGCGGCGGTGGATGCTCTCATCAAGACGACGCAGGAGCTTTGTGATTACGCCGCGACCAAAGATATGGGTATCGCTCTGGAGACGTTCGACACAGCCATCGACAAAAAGGCGCTCATGGGATCTTCCAAGGACTCTGCGGCGTTTGCATCTGCTGTGAATCGCAGGAACTTTGGTCTCATGGTGGATCTGTCACATCTCCCGCTTCTGGGTGAGTCGTCGATGCAGTGTGCTGAAGCTGTTAAGGATCACGTAGTCCATCTTCACGTAGGAAACTGCGTTATGAAGGACGAAAGCGACCCGGCGTATGGCGATGCCCATCCAAGATTTGGTATCGCGGGCGGAGAAAACGACGTCAAAGAACTCGCTGCGTACCTGAAGGCGTTTATGAGGATTGGATTCCTCGATGGTAAGCGCCAGCCGTTCATGAGCTTTGAAGTGAAGCCGCTGGAGGGTGAATCCAGTGAAGTCGTAATCGCCAACGCAAAACGAACGCTGAACCAGGCATGGGCTATGATACAGATAGGAAAGCCTCATGGGCCAGGATGTGGAATGATGAATGCTCATGGAAAGACGATGAAAGCTCATGGAAAGATGATGCATAAAATGCACGGAAAGATGCACAAAAAGCACGGGAAAGAGCATGGAGAAGCGCATGAAAAAGGGCACGGAAAAGAACACCACTAATACTTAGGCATACTGGATTTTTGTAGTAGAACGAGGCTGCCAGCCCGTTGGTAATAAGCCAGAGGGGGTTCAGGAAACTGCCGCAGCATTTCGAGGAGTGAGTTAGGATGGGTGAACTAAAGGTGCAATTGCCATCAGAAATCTCTGTTGAAGATGCCAAATTGTTGTTGTCCATAAAATTATTTGAAACAGGGCGACTTTCATTGGGACAGGCAGCGAAATTAGCGGATTACTCCAAGCGCGTGTTCATGGAATTGCTGGGCAAGCATGGCGTTCCGGTGCTGGATTATTCTCCGGATGAGTTGCATCATGAGGTCGAACTATGGTCGAGCGAGTGATAGCAGACAATGGGCGGGAAAATGCACGAGAAAGCAGAGGTTGAGCTTTCCCAGGCTGGGAAGCAGAAGCTTGAGAAAGCGTTAATTGAAATGGAATGTGGGCAGACGGAAGAATTTGACAGCGTTGATGATCTCATCGAGGATTTGGCTCGAAACTGCCGCAGCATTTCAAGGAACAGGCGAAAAGTCCTGTGACTAAGGAGGAGTTCATGGATTACCATCAGCATATAGTGCGTGATCCACAGATTTGTGGAGGAGAGTCTGTTATACGTGGAACTCGTGTTACTATTCGTACTATCCTGGCCAGCCTTGCAGAAGGAGCACGTGTTGACGAAATACTGGAAGACTTTCCCTCTTTAACTGAAGAGGATGTTCATGCTGTGATCGCTTTTGCTGCGGTTTCGGCTGCGGAGGATCTCCCCATACCAAGTGTGCCAAGTATCCGATGAAGGTCAATATTGATACTAAATCGTCCCGGTTGGTGAGATAAGGAGCGATTGATTCCCAAACTCGTCTCCCCCGGTGTGAACCGACGACCACCATGCAACATGTCCACTGCAAGTGATTATATAGCACAAGAAGTCGTTCCATTTGTTGATAAGCAGTATCGAACGATCTCTATTAGGCAAGGGCGGGCAATTTCTTCGTTACTCCTTAACCCTCTAATGCAAAGATTTGGAGGGAGACCAAATGCAAAGAATTTTTCAGGCTAGATCAATGTTTTGGTTAATGATTGGTGCGTTCATTTGCAGCGTCACAACCTACGGCTGCGGTGAGGAATACGGATACGAAATGCAGACGACTTGGACGGAGGGTGATAGTGTTGTAAGCGGGAAGTTCTTCAATAAGTCCAATTCAAGCTTTTCTTCGGTGGAATTGACCATTGAGGTGCGGGATGAGGATAACGAAGTCCTGGACAGCAAAAAAGAAACGATCCTAAATATCCCTGCTCGAGGCTTTCGGGACTTCGAGGTCTCAACGCCGTTCATAGATGGTCGTCTTAGCGTTCACGTCTTCGTGTCGAAGATAAATGGGGATAATGTAGACGACCATCTAAGGGGAGAGGCCAAAAGAGTGTTCGGACAGTAGGAGAGCTTGGCGTTCTCAATAGCGAACAGTTCAGAAGCAAGTTCAGTTCATCTTGATACTCAATGCTTGATACTCGATATTTGATCCCGATCTCTAGAATCCAGTATCCAGCATCCAGAATGGAGGATTTATTTGTAATGGATCAAGCTGTCGTTAAGCAGTTGGAGGAAATAGTTGGCGGGGATAACGTCCTCACCTCGAAAGAGGAGCGGATATGTTATTCCTATGATGCCACCTTGTTCAGGTCAATGCCGGATGTTGTGGTGAAGCCCGACACGACCGCGCAAATCTCGGAGATCATGAGATTCGCGAACAGGGAAGGCATACCAGTCACACCGCGCGGCTGCGGTACAGGTCTCAGCGGAGGTTCTGTTCCGGTGAAGGGTGGGATAGTTATGAGCCTGACCCGGATGAACAACATCAAGGAGATTAACCGTGAGGAGCTTCTGGCTGTTGTTGACCCTGGGGTGATAAACGTGGATCTTGACAATGCAGTGGAGAAGGTTGGGCTGTTCTACCCGCCTGATCCAGCCAGCAAGAAGCAGTGTACGATGGGCGGCAACATTGCCGAAAACGCCGGTGGTTTGCGCGCTCTGAAGTATGGGGTCACAAAGGATTTTGTTATGGCTCTGGAGGTCGTTCTCCCTACAGGCGACGTGATTAGAACGGGTGCCAGAACCGTTAAAGCTGTGACTGGCTATGACCTTACAGGGCTAATGGTCGGATCAGAAGGGACGCTCGGCATAGTTACGGAGATCACTGTGGGGCTAATGCCTCTGCCGGAACATAGGGAGACGATGTTGGCTATATTCTCCGATCTGGCTGATGCGGCGAATACAGTATCGCGGATCATCAGCGCAGGCATACTTCCGGCCACTCTGGAGTTTATGGACAACGCGACCATCCGCTGCGTGGAGGATTTCAAAGGAATCGGATTGCCCAGAGACGCGGCGGCATTGCTGCTCATAGAGACCGATGGCATAAAGGAAGCTGCGCAGAAGGAAGCGAAGGCAATCGTCGAGATATGCAAAGAGAACAAGGCTACCAGCGTTGAACTCGCCCAGTCGGAGGAGGAGAGAGATAACCTGTGGGCTGGACGGCGATCAGCGTTAGCCGCCATAACGCGGCTTAACCCATCTCTCGTTCAGGAGGACGTAGTTGTCCCGCGCAGCAAGCTGGCGGAGATGGCCGTAGCCGCGGCAGAGATTGGCAAAAAGTATAATCTGAAAACGGCCACGTATGGACATGCCGGCGATGGTAATCTTCATCCTAGTTTCCTTGTGGACGTAAGGAGAACCGAGGAAATGGAGAGGGCCAGGAAAGGCGTCAGGGAATTATTTGAAACGGCGCTGGCTCTGGGCGGCACGCTGTCAGGCGAGCATGGCATCGGAACGGAAAAGGCTCCTTTCCTGAGAATGGAACTGTCTGATGAGACTATCAATGCCATGACAGCTATCAAGACAGCGTGGGATCCCAATGACGTCTTGAACCCGGGAAAAATATTTTGAGAACAGTTTTCAGTATACAGTTTTCAGTTTCTAGTTTACAGTGTTCCAGGAGGATAAAGGGGAGTGAGATCGCAATCATATCGAGACTTGATTGTTTGGCAGAAGGGCATCGAGTTATGCTGTATGGTCTATCAGATTTGCTCTGCGTTTCCTAAAAGCGAGTTGTATGGACTGGCTGATCAGATGAAACGGGCTGCGGTTTCGATTCCCTCAAACATTGCCGAAGGGCAAGCACGGCAGTATACAAGTGAGTTTCGCCATTTCCTCTCCATAGCAAATGGGTCATTGGCAGAACTGGACACTCAGCGCATCATTGCTATGAACTTGGGCTTTCTATCTCAAGAGAGTAGTGCGAGTTTGGAGCAGAAAATTACTGAAGTCCGTAAGATGCTCTATGCGCTAACCCGAAGCATAAAACTGAAAACTGAAAACTGAGAACTGAAAACAGGAGAACGAGGATGTATGAGTTAATAAAGCAAATAGAGGATGAAATAGTCAAATGTGTGAGGTGCGGTGTATGTAGAATCCATTGTCCCACCTTTCTGGCGACGAATGCTGAGTCTGCGGTGTCCAGAGGCAAGATATATCTTGTGGATGCCGTTCTTAAGGGTGAGCTTGATCTGACTGACGAGTTCGCCAGGTATATATATCGGTGTGTGAATTGCAGAACGGTCACAGTTAATTGCCCCACCAGCGTTTGTGTGCATGAAATTATACTGCAAGCCCGGGCGCAGTTGGTGAAATCCAGAGGCGTATCCGACCTCAAGGATGTGCTCTTTGATGCTTCGACTAACGGCGAGAGGCCGGTTGATAAACGACGGGCATTGTTCCAGGCGGAGATATCCCGCAATCTGCCTTCGGATAACCCCTGGCAGAGCCTGCTTCCGTTAACCGCCAGCAAAGAAGAATCTTCTTCCCTGAAGGAGCTGTCTGACGCGGCTGTTGGTGTAGACAATGCCAGTATGAAGGTTGGTTACTTCGTCGGTTCAGGCATTGACATGATGTATCCTGAGATCGGCAAAGCGACGATAAACGTCCTCAGAGCGAGTGGTATTGAGGTGGTTGTTCCGCTGGATCAGAAATGCTCCGGCTATTCCTTCGCGACGCTGGGTGATACGGATACAGCAGCGTATCTGGATCGGGCTAATGCCGAAGCCTTTGCTGAGGCCGGTGTTGATGCGATTGTTACCGCTGATAGCTCCTGCGCTTTGCAGATGGAAGGGAAAGTCCGCGATGTCTGCGAGTTTCTGACCGAGAAGGTAGGGCTGGATAATCTAAAACTGGGACAGGTATCGAAGAAAGTCACCTATCATGAGGCATGCACGTTGGGCAAGGGACTGAAAATATCCGATCCGCCGCGAGAGATACTGAACGCTATTCCCGGTCTGGAATTCGTCGAGATGGATGGAGCGGAACAGTGTTGCGGCTCCGGCTGCGGAGTGTTCGCTATGGGGCGCAATTACGATCTGTCAATGAAGATAGCTGAACGCAAGTTTGACAGCATAATGGCCACGGATGCCGATGTTGTGGCTACTTCCTGCCCGCACTGCCAGTTGCATTTGAGTGAAATGCTGGCGTCGAAGGGCGTGGAGAAAAAATTCCTTCACCCTATACAGATATTGGAAATGGCGCTTCTTGATGCTTGATGCCTTGTATTCGATACTACGGTAAATTACTATAGTATCGCAATTCTTGGTTGAAAAAAAAGGAAAGAAAGCATAATCCTTAGGAAATGACCCAACTCTTTCAAGGAGGATACAATGAACGCTTTCTTTCCATCCGTGTTATTAACATATCTTAGAATCGGTAAGAATTCGGGTGGTCTGCGTTCTTACAATGATTCTCTTTTGAGGGGAGAGAAAGATGAGATCTATTCTGTTTTTCATGTTCAGTTTGTTACTGGTCTTCGGCATCTGGAATGCAGAGGCAGTGGATGTAGAGATTCCTGATCCGAACCTGGAGGCCGAGATTCGGAGAACGCTGGATAAGCCGACGGGGACGATCACTGACTTGGATTTAGCGAGTCTTGAACAGCTCCATAACGCCAGAAGGCGGAATATCTCCAACCTGACCGGGCTGGAGTATTGCATCAATCTGGAATCGCTAATGCTAGGAGAAAACCGAATCACCAACATCGGTCCACTGGAAGGCCTCGTTAAAATGACTTCCCTGCGCCTCCAGTACAACTATATCGACAATATCAGCGCGCTGGCAAATCTAATCGAACTGGTAGAGTTGGACCTCAAGCATAACTATATCACCGACATCAGCCCACTGTCGGATCTTGGAGAGATGAGGGAACTGTACCTCCGTGGAAACTACTTTAGTGACATCAGCCCATTGCACGGCATGACCAAACTAGCGTGGCTGGAACTCCCTAGCGGTGGGATCAGCGACATTAGCGCACTGGAAAATATGACAGGATTGACGGAATTAGATCTTGCGGGCAACCAGATCGTCGACATCAGCCCACTGACAAACCTTACTGACATGTTGTGGCTGAACCTCGGTCACAACCAAATCATTGACATCTCTCCACTGGCAAACCTTTCGTACCTGGCGGGACTAGAAATCAGTAACAACCAGATCAGCAATATCAGCGCGCTGGCGAATCTTACATATCTGTCGAGACTGGAACTCGATGGCAACCAGGTCAGCAATATCAGTGCATTGGGAGGTCTTACCTACTTGACGGAATTGTATATTGATGACAACCTGGTTAGTGACATCAGCTCGCTGGCGGGTCTCACCTATCTGACAGAGTTAGAACTTGCGGACAACCAGATAAGTGATATTACCCCTCTCGTGAATAACCCGGGACTGGGCGGAGGGGACTATGTGGGTCTGGATGACAACCCACTCAGTGAGGAAGCATGTACAACCCATATCCCTGCTCTTGAAGCAAGAGGGGTAGATGTAGATTATGACTGCGAAGAGGATGGTGAAGTCGGGGATGTGGAGCACCTGTCAGTATCTACGGGAGCTACAGGCAATGTGATGGATCTGCAATGGGAATCGCCGCAGAATGTCACTAATGCGCATAGATATGTCATCAGGTATAACACCATGCCCATCACAGAATCCAGATGGGATGAATCTCTGGATATCGATGGTGAGCCGATCCCCGGCCCTGCGGGAAGCACAGAGAGCATGGCAGCGGCAATGCCACACCCAAATGTGATGTATTACTTCGCCATCAAGGTGCTGGATCCAGTGTCAGGGATCATGTTCGGCATATCCAACAGTCCTTCTGCCATGTCATCCATACCCACCGACGAAGGTATGAGGCTCTACATAGGATGGAACATGGTGGCTTTCATGGGTTCCACACCCATGTCCATAGCGGAAGCTATGTCATCCATATCAGGGAAATTCACCGTTGTCTGGATATATGACGCGTCCAAGCCCGGCTGGCTGAAGTACCTGGCAAATGGCCCCAACTTTCTCAACGACCTGGAGCAAGTGAAACCAGGATTCGCATACTGGATACAGGTTACAGAGGAGTGCATCTGGTACTTCGGTGGGAGCAGTGATCTGTCGCCATCACTAGCTACAACTCCAAAGCCGCCGTTTGTGCTCTATGGCAAGGTGAGTTCCGGATATGACGAATCCACCACCCAATACCTGGCATCAAGCATTGGGTATTCACAGACCATTTCGCTCAAGGTGGGCAATTTAGAGGCCGTGAGCTACGCTTTAGGCTCGAATCCGCTGTATGGGGAGCATTATGTGCTTGAGGTTCCGGTGGATGCACTCTTCCATGAGGGTGATCTGGCGCGGATGTACTTGGATGGCGCTCTGGCAGGGGAAAGTGGCATAAATCTGGGTGGCATAGGTGTCGTGAAGCGGCACGATGTATTATATTCACCCATACCCAGAGCTACCAGACTGCTCCAGAACTACCCCAACCCCTTCAATCCTGAGACATGGATTCCCTTCCAGCTTTTCGATGGTTCGGACGTGCAGGTAAGGATGCACAATTCTGCTGGTCGTCTGGTAAGAGTTCTGGATCTGGGATTCAAGGACGCTGGATACTACATATCTCAGGAAGATTCAGCGCGATGGGATGGAAGGAACCAGCGCGGTGAAGAGGTGGCAAGTGGCGTATACTTCTACACTATCGTCACTGGCAGACGCACTGCAACGCGCAAGATGATTCTGGCGAAATAAGGAAGTATTTTCGGGTGGTAACCCCCAAACTTTTCCGTATTTAGTATTGAACTTGATAATCGGAATCCAGCATCCAGAACGGAGGATTTTATATGAAAATAGTCATTGCTCCTGATTCGTTTAAAGGGAATCTGACGGCGTTAGAAGTGGCTAATGCCATCAAAGAGGGCATTAAGCGCGTTTTGCCTGAAGCTGAGATAGACGAAGTGCCAATGGCTGATGGTGGCGAGGGCACTGTGCAGGCCTTGGTGGACGCGACTGGCGGTCAGATAATCACCGAAGAGGTATGTGATCCGCTGGGAAATCAGATCCAGGCTGACTTCGGTATTCTCGGTGATGGCAAGACAGCCGTGATAGAGATGGCCGCCGCGTCTGGGTTGCCGCTGGTGCCGGACGATAAACGTAACCCGATGCTCACAACCACCTACGGTACAGGAGAGCTTATTCGAGCGGCGCTTGGCAGGGGGTGTAGAAAGCTCATCATAGGGATCGGTGGTAGCGCAACGGTGGATGGCGGCGCTGGTATGGCTCAGGCTTTGAGGGCCAGGCTTCTCGATAAGGATGGCAATGAAATTCCGCGCTGCGGTGGCGGGCTGGAGCACCTGGATCGCATTGATGTTTCTCAGTTAGATCCTCGCATAGCCGAGGCGACAACTGTTGTGGCGTGTGACGTGGATAATCCGCTGGTAGGTCCCCGTGGCGGGCCGGAAGTCTATGGCCCACAGAAGGGCGCTACACCTGAGATGGTGGAGAAGCTGGACAAATATCTGGACAGATACGCCGATATTATCAAACGAGACCTAGGTGCAGACGTCAAGGAAGAGCCGGGTGCTGGTGCTGCTGGCGGTTTAGGCGCGGGGCTTATGGCTTTTCTCAATGCCGAACTGAAGTCGGGGATCGATATTGTTATAGACGCCTCTGGTCTGGAGCGGCATCTCAAGGACGCGGATCTGGTGATCACAGGAGAGGGTATGATTGACAGCCAGACCATATATGGCAAAACTCCTATTGGTGTCGCCAGAGCCGCCAAGAAATTCGGCATTCCGGTGATAGGAATCGGCGGAGGTATAAGCGATGACGCTTCTGTGGTTTATGAGAACGGTATTGACGCGTTGATGAGTATTGTCAGCTATCCAATGCCATTGGAGATGGCCATAGAGCGCGCGCATGATCTCTTAGCGGATGCTGCGGAACGTGCGATCCGGCTGACACAGATATGGCATAAATAGTAATGAGTCTATAATGGCTTTTGACTCAATTTTGCAGCAATATGCGTAGGTCGAAAATCCCCCCAGCCCCCTTTTCAAGGGGGAGTTGTGGGCTTCGCCCACCGATCAGGTTGCTGCATTTCTCAATCGAAATTCATTAGACCCATAGACCTATTGACCTATTGACTTACAAGAGGGATATATTTATGAGTGATGATCGGAAAGGACGCAGAGTTTATGTAAGCCGGCCCATACCTGAGCCGGGATTGGAGTTGCTGAGGGCTTCCTGCGATGTGGAGGTTAAGCCTACGGATGAATTGGTTCCACGCGAGGAGCTTCTGGAGAAAGTGAAGGGACGCGATGCGCTTCTCTGTCTGCTGACCGAGGAGATCGATGCGGAGATCATAGAGGCTGGCGCTGAACTGAAGATCATAGCCAACTACGCTGTAGGATATAATAACGTTGACGTTGAAACCGCCACAAAAAGTGGTATTTGGGTGAGCAATACGCCTGGTGTTCTGACAAATACGACAGCGGATATGGCATGGGCGTTGATGTTTGCTGTTGGCAGGCGGATTCCGGAAGCGGACAGGTTCACCAGAGCGGGAAAATATAAAGGATGGTCAGCTACTATGCTTCTGGGCGGCGATATTTATGGCAAGACTCTGGGCATTATTGGTGTCGGTCGAATCGGAGCGGCTGTCGCCATGAGATCGGTCGGATTCAATATGCGCGTCCTATATTCTGATGTGAGATCTAACAAGGAATTGGAAAGAGAAGTCGGCGCTGAGAAAGTCGATATGGACACGCTGCTCAAGGAATCGGATTTTGTGTCGGTTCACGTGCCGTTGATGCCTGAAACCAAGCGTCTTATTGGCAGGCGGAGTCTGGCCATGATGAAGTCAACGGCTTACCTCATAAACACCTCACGAGGTCCTGTGGTACATGAGGCTGCTCTGGCGGAAGCCTTGAAGAACGGGGTAATAGCAGGAGCGGGACTGGACGTTTATGAATATGAGCCTGAAATTAACCCGGATCTCCGTAAGCTTGATAACGTGGTTCTCACACCACATACTGCCAGCGGGTCGGTGGAGACCAGATCGAAAATGGCAACTATGGCTGCTGAAAACATCCTGGCGGCACTGGACGGCAAAACGCCACCCAACGCCGTTAACAGGATATAGAATTGTAGGGGCGCACCTGCGTGTGCGCTCTATGTATTTTTGGAGAAATTTGCATGAAGGTTTTAGGCGTTATCCCTGCCCGGTACGCGTCAACTCGATTTCATGGTAAGGCGCTGGCTGATCTATTGGGTAAGCCCATGGTTCAGCATGTTTACGAACGGGCGAGTAAGTGTGAAACTCTTGATGGGCTGATTGTTGCCACAGATGATCAGCGAATTTTCGATGTCGTGAAGGGATTTGGCGGCGAAGCTGCAATGACTGGTGAGCATCCATCTGGAACTGATAGAATAGCGGAGGTTGCTGGCCGCGTTGACGCTGAAATTCTTGTGGATATACAGGGAGATGAGCCGCTCATCGAGCCGGCCATGATAGATGAGGCTGTAGAGCCGCTTCTTAGAGACGATGGTATTGATCTGGGAACGCTGGCATATCGCATCCGTTCCGAAGAGGAGTACCTCAATCCCAACGTAGTGAAGGTCGTAATGGACAAAGAGTGGTTTGCCATGTATTTCTCTCGATCTCCCATCCCATGTGTTAAATTGGGCGGCTGGAGCGAGGATGTTCCCGCATACAGGCACGTTGGATTGTATGTTTACAGGCGACGTGCTCTACTGGCTTTCGCGCAGATGCCGCCATCGCAGCTAGAGATGCTGGAAGGTCTGGAACAGCTCAGATTCCTCGACAATGGTTATCGGATGAAAATTGTGGAAACGTGTTATAAAGCTATAGGGGTTGACACTCCCGAAGATCTTGAGGCTGTAAAACGAATAATGAGTGGGCAGCAATGATGCCTTGATTGTGCAATCGGAGATATATACATGGCCAGGAAAAAGGGTTTTGATAACGAAAAGTATTTAGAAGAGCAAACTGAAGCGATCCTGGATCGTGTCAGAAGATTTGATAATAAGCTATATTTGGAATTTGGTGGCAAACTCCTTTTTGATTACCATGCGTCGCGTGTTTTACCCGGATTTGATCCTAATGTTAAGATGAGGTTGCTTCAGCAATTGAAAGATTTTGCTGATATTATCCTGTGCATCTATGCAGGGGATATTGAGAGAAGAAAGGTAAGGGCAGATTTTGGAATTACCTATGATGATGATGCCCTGAAATTGATTGATGATGTAAAGGGCTGGGGTTTGAGTGTTCATGCTGTGGTCATAACGCGTTTTGAGAATCAACCGGCGGCTGAGATATTCAAGAGCAAATTGGAGCGCCAGGGCACAAAAGTTTATACGCACAGATTTACTAAGGGATATCCCACCGACGTTGATCTAATAGTCAGTGATGAAGGATATGGAGCGAATGACTATATTGAAACGGAGAATCGCTTGATCATCGTAACTGGCCCTGGACCGGGAAGTGGAAAACTTGCGACGTGTCTTTCCCAATTATATCATGATTACCGGAGAGGCATTGGAGCCGGATATGCTAAGTTTGAGACCTTCCCGATATGGAATTTGCCGCTTAAACATCCAGTCAACATAGCGTATGAATCAGCTACCGCGGATCTCAGGGATTTCAACATGATCGACCCATATCATCTGGAAGCATATCAAGAAATAGCCATTAACTATAATCGTGACGTTGAGGTATTTCCAGTTCTAAAGAGAATAATGGAAAGAATAACTGGCACGGAATCCATATATAAATCACCTACCGATATGGGAGTTAATCGAGCCGGATTTGGGATCATTGATGATGATGTTGTGCGAGAAGCAGCCAGGCAGGAGAGTATCAGGAGATGTTTCAGGTATAATTGTGAATACATGTTAGGTTTAGCTGATGAAGGAACTGTGCAGAGAGCTGAACTCATTATGGAGGAACTCGGTGTCATTCCGGAGGATAGAAAGGTGGTGTCACCAGCACGGAATGCTGCAATCGAAGCAAGGGAAGAAGGGAAAGGCAACGAAGGAATTTTCTGCGGGGCTGCTGTTGAATTAGAGGACGGTACAATCATAGTCGGGAAAAATTCAGTAATTATGCATGCTGTTTCAAGCCTTGTTCTGAACGCCATCAAGCATTTAGCAGGGATTCCCGATAAATTGCATTTGCTGTCGCCTAACATCATTGAATCTGTAGCAAAATTGAAAAAGAATATTACAAACGCAGAGACAGCCAGTCTCGATCTTGATGAGACTTTAATTGCGCTCGCTATCAGCGCTACCACAAACTCCACCGCTGAATTAGCTTTGGAGGAATTGGGCGAATTAAGGGGATGCGAAGTCCATATGACTCACGCTCCCACGCCGGGAGATGAGGCAGGGCTGAGGCGTCTAGGGATAGTTCTTACAACTGATCCCGCTTTCTCTTCAGGATTTTCTATGTAAATTCCAAAACCTAAGTTCGTGCAAGAGGGACGTATTTCAATGTGATAAGACAGTTCTTTTGCACAAAATCCAGGAGGTGATTGATGGCAAAGACAGTTAAATATATATTTGTGACAGGTGGTGTTGTTTCGTCGATTGGCAAAGGTATTACAACTGCCTCTATAGGTAGGTTGTTGGTTAATCGTGGGTTTAAGGCTACGCCATTGAAGATTGATCCCTACATAAACGTGGATGCTGGGACAATGAATCCGTATCAGCACGGCGAGGTATTCGTCACCGATGATGGCGCAGAGGCGGATTTGGATCTGGGGCACTATGAGCGGTTTATAGGGACTAATCTTACCAGAGCCTCAAACTTTACCACCGGCTCTGTCTACGGCGCAGTTATTGCCAGAGAGCGGCGCGGCGAGTATTTGGGTAACACGGTGCAGTTGATTCCGCATATTACCGATGAGATCAAGGAGAGGATCTATAAGCTCGCAGAAGACAGCGACGCTGACGTTTTGATCACCGAGATCGGTGGTACCATTGGCGACTATGAAACGCCGCCGTTTACGGAAGCTATTCGGCAGATCAGACTGGATGTAGGCCGCGAAAATACTCTCTACGTTCATGTCAGCCTCATCGCGTATGTTGGTCCCTGGGGCGAGACTAAGACCAAGCCCACGCAGCACAGCGTCAAGGCGCTTATGGGAATTGGGATTCAGCCAGATATTCTTATCTGCCGCTCCAAGAAAGCGCTCACAGAGGAGCAAAAGGCCAAGATTTCTCTGTTTTGCAGTGTTCCGATAGAAGCGGTGATTGAGGGACGCGATACCAAAAATATATATGAGATCCCGCTTACTTTTGAGAAACAGGGTCTGGCCAGCCTGATTATTAAAAGCTTGCATCTTCCCGATAGCTCACCGGACATTGCCGAGTGGGAAGCAATGATTAAAAAACAAAGGAGGCCGAAGAGCAAGGTATCCATTGCTATTGTGGGCAAATATACAGAGCATGGGGATGCTTACATTTCCATAACCGAAGCGTTAAATCATGGTGGTATTGCCAACGACGCTTCGCTTAATGTGAAATGGGTAGAATCTGATGACCTGCTGGAAGAGGAATCCGCTCCACAACAGCTTTTGCAGGACGCAGATGGTATTGTGGTTCCCGGAGGATTTGGCTACAGGGGCATAGAGGGTAAGCTCAAGGCCGTTCAATATGCTCGTGAGAACAACGTCCCGTATCTGGGCTTGTGTTTGGGAATGCAATGTGCTACTATCGAATTCGCTCGGAATGTGCTTAACCTTGAGCGCGCAAACAGTTCAGAGTTTGATCCGGATACGCCCCACCCAGTCATCAGCTTACTACTTGAGCAGGAGGAAGTTGATGATATGGGCGGCACTATGAGGCTGGGAGCTTATCCGTGTAAACTGGATCCAGATTCTCTCGTCTACAAGGAATATGGTGCGCTTACCATAAGCGAGCGTCACCGACATAGATTCGAATTTAACAACGAATATCGTCAGGCTTTTGAATCTCACGGATTTCGTCTAAGCGGCTTGTCTCCAGATGGTCGATTGGTTGAGGTCATTGAACTGGACGATCACCCCTGGTTCGTTGCTTCACAATTCCATCCTGAGTTCAAGTCAAAGCTGCTGAAGCCGCACCCACTTTTCCGTGGATTTGTTGCCGCTGCATTGAAGCAGAAAAGCAGGAAATAGGTCTATGGGTCCATGGGTCTATAGACCTCCTGATTCGTGATAATTAGTGGCTAGATTTTGTGTTAATCTCTGGCTAATTTAAAGAACGGAGGAGGAAGTTCAATGAAGGGAGTTTTATTTCTAACCACAATTCTTTGCTTGTTTTTGGTAAACAGTATCTTCGCACAGGATGTTGCCATCATGTATGACTCGGCTGTTCAAACATTGAGTGTCAACGATGCCGCAGGATTCGCGCAGCTTCTTGCTCAAGAATTAAGGGGCAAGGGCCTATCGGCTGAAGTCGTGGATAGCCAAGGACTGGTTGCATATATGGAGGCCAATCCGACTGGTATCATGCTTGTTTGTCAGGGTGTCATGCCGGGCACAATCTTCCAGAGCCAGGGAGAGGACGATCTGATCTATTCATGGTTGCGTGGAGGCGGCATCGGCGGATTTGTTGGTGATTACCCTTTCTACTATTGGGATAACACTAATAATGCACCAGGAGGCGGCGGCCAGCAGAGCGTATTTGGCACAACTGTGACTAACGGAAGTACCGCGAATGTCTCTCCAACGGATCTTGGCGAGCAATATATCCCATCCCTGCAGGACGAGTGGACGACAAATCGCCCTGTGGGCATTGGAACTCTACAGGCTGCTGGTTTTGAGTTCGAGAGCTACGCTGATGATGGCATCAATGCCGACCCGATTGCCTATCAAACAGCGGATATGGAAGGCTGGTTCATCAACTTCCACACCTCTTGCTGCGGCACCGTCGTTCCGGGAAACGATCAGATGGCCACGGAATATGCGGAACTGATCAACAATCGCTTTGCCGAAGACCTGGATAGAGCTGTAAAGCCAGGTGGCAAGATCAGTACGCTCTGGGGACGACTGAAGGTGGTTGAGTGACGGGCGCTCAAATACCAGTAGATTGCATGTTCGTATCGACTATAGATTACCTTTACACTTTCAGCTTAAATGAAAAGGAGTATAAGAATGGTCCATACAAATAGCGTTTGTCTGAGCAGCACTTTGTTAGCGTCGTTCTGTTTTGGGTTGTCTGAGCCGGAGGGATCTGATACAGAGTTGACTACTCCCGAGGGTACCCGATTGCTCCATAATAAGAGCTTTGACGATAGCGAAAAGGCGCGACGTGAGATTTTGGACTTATACAAAGATTTACGCGTGACCGATGTCTGCGATGGGATGGATCTGATTGGTTTGCAGGATATTGGGTTGATGGACAACGAAATCCGGCCGCTTTGGCGCGATGCGGAGAACTTCACACATCGGTTTGTCGGCTTTGCTGTCACAATTCGATATGTTCCATCGGACGCGCGAACAGGGCCGAACTCCTTCTCGGATCTTCAGGGCTTTAAAAAGTGGAAGGGAGAGCAGTATGGTCGCGCTGGGGACCTCTGGACGCAGTCTGCCAAGCCCGGAGACGTAGTAGTTATGGACACCAATGGTGTCTTTGAGGGAGGTAATATCGGCTCAAGCAACAGTCTTGGCTGGGTACAGAAGGGAATCGTGGGCGTCGTCACCAACGGCGGGGCGCGTGATACCGACGAGATCGTGAAGGTTAAGAAGCCGCCGGTTTATTTGCGCAACGCACACAGCACTCGCGGAGTCCGACCGGGTCGAATGCTAACTGAGTCAGTCAATTTCCCCATCAACTGTGGCGGGGTGCTGGTCTATCCGGGTGATGTAGTTGTAGCCGATGGCGACGGAGTGATCGTCGTCCCCAGGGAACATGCCTTGATAGTAGGCGGGCATGCTCGGGAGATCAATACAGGCGATGAGCAGGGCCGTCGCAAAAAATACCTGGATCTGGAAATCCCTCTGGATGAAACGGTCGAGGATAAGTAATACCTGTTTCAGTTAGAAACGATACCCATTGGCGTTGTAGTGGCGCACCTGTGTGTGCGCCCGGTATCAGGGTTTTGGCGCATACGGACAGACACATAGGTCTGTCACTACAGTCTCAT
>SDBT01004760.1_pt1 | contig 22961 bp, 28 predicted proteins | sample 2277101 | NCBI WGS metagenome assembly SDBT01 (sample SAMN10404973, study PRJNA504765) | marine sediment metagenome | isolation source: marine sediment core GS10_PC15, 103 cmbsf | place: Arctic Ocean: Southern Knipovich Ridge | collected 2010 | reverse complement strand
TGAGCGGATAACCATGACTAACAGAGCTTCTTATCAGGACGGACTCTACCGCCTTGGGCAGATTGGCGATGCAACCGGCATTCAACTGGTGCGCCTGATCGATCTGGACGACGGCAATCGCTATAATGCAAAGCCCGTCGAGTTCACCGACGATGACGATACCCAGCTTGCCAACGATACTGAGATCACGGTAACCAACCTTGCGGAGCCTGACGATGCGGACGGCCAGATTTCGGCAAATACCGACGCCATAGCTATCGACGTCGAAGGCCGATGGGTGGTTTTCCTGACGCCGCAGGCGAGTCCCTTCACAGCCCGAATCGTCAGTTCCCAGGGAAGCGCCATCTACACAATGCGCGAGCAGGAAATAGACGCAACGGGAGATTTCGATGACAAATCCGGGGCAAGTAACTTCACGGCTATCAATACTGCCGAGTTGTCTCTGGGCCCGGGCGCGGCGGTTGATGACGACATGATAGTTCTTGTGACCGCAATACTCGATGCTGGCAGCCCCGCCACCGTCCGCTACGTATTCGACCACCTCCCCTACGCCAAGTACCTGGACTAACCGCTCATGTCATACACCGCAAGTTGGGACAACTCCGACGCCCAGGGCCACGTCACCGCTGGCGTGCACAACGTGAAACTTTCCGATGCCGAAGAATTGATCGACGCGATCAACAGGCGCCGCCTGCTGACATACCATGGCGAGCAGGATTTCTCGACCGAGATCGATTCGGATCAATGGATCGACAAGTCCCCTGTTTCGTCGTCATTTGCTCTGCCGTTCGACAATCTCAGAGCAAACATTTCCTCGGGCATTCTCTCTGCATCGCCGGGCTCTCTGGGGGGAAGTCCGGCTTCGCCCACTGCAATGGACTGGCTCTGGCCGCTATCCGGCAGCGACCAAGACAAAGTAATCGTCAGCAGTTCGCCAGATACCGGCGAGGTGAGCATCTTCCAGAAGCTCAATACCACCAGTAGCTGGACCGATCCGACGCTGACGGCCGGAGTCAGTCCGTTGCGTGCAGTCCACTTCAACGAGATGCGACAGTCAATCGAGTGGATACACAGGGGCCGCTGGGAAATGCCTATCTACTTCACCAGCGGGCTGTTTTCGCTGATACCGGACACCAGTTGGTTCGGTGAACTCATCACCCACACCAGCAGCCTTGAGATCAGAACAATAGGTTTCACAAATCTGCGGACGTCCCACACCCCTGTACGCGGATTGGTCGACGTCGCCGTCAGGTCGAGCAGCTACATGGAAGTGACAGTAGACATGGACTGCACCGTCGAAGCATATCGCTGCCTGCGGGATATCGACTTTGCGGACGACCCGCCAACGTGGGAGGAGTTTGCTCCCGATGGCGGCCAGAGTTGGGCAACCGCCGGCGGAATCGGTGCGGGCGATTCAGTCTATATCGGATCGATCGATCTACTTGCCGACACGCCGGGAACCATATCGACGGGCGCTCTCCAGACCGCATTACAGGCAATGGTCGACGGAAGCCCGCAGAACTTCCTGCTCAGACGGGGCGACACTGAATCGAACGGCCCAATCGTGATCACCGCCCAACTCGTCGTCGAGTTCGACCTCGACAGCCCGCCGAACTGAAAGGCCGGACCAATGACCACACTCAGCGTTGTGTATGACCTTGCCAGTTTCGGAGCCGCCGGGCTCATGGGCGCTATGTGGCTCGCAGAGCGAAGGCTCAGCCGTCACAGGGAAGACCAACTCACGGAGACCCACGGGCGAATCATTCGCGATGAAGAGCGTCTGGACAAGCTTGTTCACGTCGTCGAACAGAACACCGCTGCCGTCACCGGTTTCACCGAAACGCAACGACAGGTCGTCGAAGCACTCAAGGATCTGACCAAGGAGTTCCACCATGATCACATTTAATAAAACATTGCTACTCAGGTTCACACTCTCGGCGGCGATGGCGATTGGAGCGGCCGGTTGCGGCGGGCCGGATTCCACGCTCGATCTACTGACTGTCGCACAACAAGGGTTGCATCTTGCCCAAGAGCAACAGATCCAACAGCACAGCCGGATCGTGCAGCACATGCAAAACAATCTCATAGCTCTCGATTCGGCGTTCGATGCCGACGTGAAACTCGCTGCCGCCGGGCAGATCGTGGGCCCAGACGGCCAGCCGGTCCGGTTGACCGCAGACTGGGTGATTTCCGCACGCAAAGGTTACACGGCGGCCAGGGGCATGCTCACCGGCCAGATACAGACCACCCAGGCGTCCCATGCCCAATCGCTGGCGAATCTCCAAGCCGCCGAAGATGCCTTGCAGATGGCCGCCGAATTGACAGTGCGACGATGGCAGGTCGCCGAGCAGGTAAAACAACACGTTCTTCAAACACACAGGAGCCTGACAGATGAGTGATGAGATAGTTCAACAGACAATCGTCCGCGCCGTCCAGCGTGCCTACGACGGCTGGGCCGGCGAGCACCCTTCGCTGGCAGCCGTTATCGACCGCATCAGCCTGACAGAGTCCGCGATTGAGTCGCTGAAGGATTCAACCGAATACCAGCAGGCGATAGCCGCCTACCATCGCGACATGAGCGACACGAACCTGCTCAATCGTCTGCTTGAACTGGCCGGACCAATCGTAACGGCGCTGCTGGCCGGCTGAGACTACATTCCGCCACTTCCCAATTTCCGAAAGGGTTACACATGCGAAACTTCCTCCAACGAATCTCATCTCGTAAATTCCTGACCGCACTGGCAGTCCAGGCCGCATCTGTTGTGGCGTTGTTCTACCCTCAACAGGAATCGACCGTCGAAACGACAGCCCTGCGCATCGCGGCGTTGGCGACGCTGCTGCTTGCGGCGATGGGCTATGGCAAGATCGAAGCCGATATCGACTCAGCCAAAGGCAACCAACCCGCAGCACGCGACTACTAACGGCGTACGTTCGGCTGTCGCTGGGGGAACTTCGTTGCTATCATGCGGGGCATGGATCGCCCATTCGTCATCCAGAAGCATACCGGTAGCGGGCCGGATCATTACGACCTGATGATCTCTCTCGGTAAATCGCTCGCGACGTGGCAGGTGCTTACGCTTCCGGGTGAAATCGCCATCGGGCAATCCACATCCGCCCGCCGCCTGGCAGACCACCGGCTGGAGTATCTGACGTATGAAGGGCCCGTCAGCAACGAGCGAGGAGAGGTATCTATCGCTGCGGCTGGTCAATGTGAATTGCTCAGCGAATCTGAAGGCCGATGGGAGTTTGTTCTGGCATCGCTGCAGTGGAAATACCGTTTCGAATTGACACGCGACGAACACACCGACGACGCATGGACGCTGAGACGCCTAAATTAGAGCGGTTTGACATTGGAATTGAATCAGCCACGCCCGATGGGCACGACCTGGAGTTTCAACCGTTTTTCGTTGATCTCGATCTGATCGATCCTGACGCGCTTTTTCTTCAGCGGCCAGGTCAATTCAGCCTTTATCGGAGTTCCGTCGATCCCGCCGAGTATCTCGCCAAGCAGCCTGACCATGTCACCAGCTGAGAGGCCCGCCATTCCCCTGCCTTCGCCCTGGTCGCCATGTTCGTCATCGACGGATAGCAGGGCCTTGATCTGTCCAAGTCGCTCCTGCACCAACCACCGCGGCAGAGGCAGCCTGCCCAGACGCATCGCCGAGAGAGTGCCAACCAAACGCCCTTGGCCGTTAATCGAAAAAGCCAAATCCGCCGAGATGATACGATTGTACTCCGTCGATCGCACCATGAGCGTCATCGAACCGTCGGCTAGATCGATAGCGGGCTCGGTTAGGCCAGCCTCCGCCATGGCCCGATGCACGCGCCCGGATTCGCCGGAGGGTGTGGAGGCTGCGATCTCGTCCATAGCGGCCAGGAATCGGTTGAGTTGCACCCTCTTGACCGACCACTCGTATGGATCATTTCGCTGGGCCGCGTTGCCGAAGTCTTGAACTTTGGACCAGAATTCTTTTACGGTTTTGGTTTTCTGATCCGTGCTCAACCGGGACGGGCGGTAATTGCCAGGAATGCGAATGGACTGGACATAAACCAGTCCCGCCATGACGAGAACGCCGATTGCTGCCGCAACTGCCAGACGCTTGATAGCTTTTCGTGCTCGCATAAAAGAAACTTTCCTCTGTGCTGTGAAGGTGAGTTTGCTGAAAAGATACCGAAGATACAAGTGTTTTTGCCGGGTTACGACATATGTAAAGAAACGGCCCGGTGCGAAAACACCGAGCCGCCGGGAATGGCTTGTCATGAGTCCCGATATAATCGGGATCGAATGGGCCCTGTAGGACTCGAACCTACGACCAATAGATTATGAGTCTACTGCTCTAACCAACTGAGCTAAGGGCCCTGCTAATGCCGTTGCCGAAATCTAACTGGCGACAAAGTTACCGCGAGTCAGCCCTCCGGTCAAGATTTCTCATCAGACGATCCACTTTTTAGGCCGTTCTTTGAGAGTTTGTCGAATTCCTGCCAGCAACGATACATGCCTCGCGGTACGTGAAAACAACCCTTCCACTTGCCGCCCTTAAGCGGAAGGAGAACTTCTCCGGCCCGGTTGAGATACCCGTACCATTCGCCGCAATCGCTATCGGTGAAATGCGACCAGGCGTAATCGTGCACACGCTTGTACCACTGTAGGCAGTCTTCGCGACCGGTGAGGCGATAGGCCATCGCAAGTGCGATAAGCGTCTCGATGTGGACCCACCAGAGTTTTTGGTCCCACTCGAGTTGCAGCGGTGGTTTGCCGTCGGCGTCGAGGAAGTAGAAGATGCCGCCGTGTTCTGCGTCCCACGCAAACTCGAGCGTATCGAGCACCGCCTGGGCAGCCCGTGCGATCAAACCGCTGTCACCACGACGTTCGGCGACGTCCATGAGAAACCACATTGCCTCGATTCCGTGGCCTGGATTGATCAACCTGCCGGCGAAGTGATCGACGTGCGACCCGTCGGGTGCGACGTTCTCGTAAATCAGCTTTCGCTCATCATCGAGAAATACGTTCATCACTTCGTCTATGCAGTTATCGATTACGGTGTCAACTTCCGCATCGCCCATGTGCTCTGCGATCTCGGTCGTCACGTTGCACAAAATCATCGGCAAGCCAAGCGACCGCATCGGGCGAGCGCCGTCAACCAGCTTGTTGTATTGACCTTTGGGATTATCCTTCCGCCGCAGGATATTGCGGCAGGTATCCACCGCGAGCTTCGCCGCAGACTCCTCACCGCTTGCCGTTGCATATTGAGCAAAGGCCATTGCGGCAAAACAGTCAGAGAAAATACTGTGAGGCTGCACAAGCGGTTCGCCTTGGCGCGTGAGCGAGAAATACCAATTGCCGCCTTCATCCATGCCATGCGTTGCGAGAAAATCCGCTCCAAGCCGGGCAGCTTCCAGCCATTCGCTGCGCTTCTCCACGCGATTGTAGAGCATCGAGAATGTCCAGACCTCTCTGCACTGCAGCCACATGAACTTGTCCATCTCAAATACCTTGCCCTGGCGGTCCAGGCAGGTGAAATATCCGCCGCACTCGCGGTCCAGCGAATGGTTCAGCCAGAACGGTATGCAATCGTCCAGCAGCGCCGAGCGATACTGCTCAGCAAGTTGGGCATAATCGGTCATTCGCAGATCTCCCGATAATCGATGCCCGCCTGCTCGCAGTATCGCCTGAAGAGATTTCTGCCAGATGGCCAGCAGGAGTTGGGACTCATGAAGGTTGAGAATTCGAACGTAATCGCTTTTTCGACGCCGACAGCTTCGGCTGCGTTGAGTTTTCGCATGAGCTTTTCGAACTTTATCGGCGGGAACTGTATCCACACGTCCCTGTCGAAGCTTTCGGTGTTCGACCAGCACCGCAGGCCGTGTTTGTCGGCGAGTTCCTTGTTGATCGCCAGGTATTCGTCGAGATGGTCCCAGCCGGCCCCGCCGTCCTGGAAGGCTACGATGTCGACCAGGTCTGCGATGCCTGCGAGTATCTCATCCCAATGCTCGCGATGCTGTTCGGGCAGCAGACCGTTCTGCATTTCAAGCGACTTTGCCGGAAGGTGAGGCCGGTACACCCCGCAGATGTACGGTGAGATCAACACATCCAGCCCGTCCGAGACATCCTTGCAGTGACTGGCCAGGGAACGATACAACTCGATGATCGAATGTTCCTTCCGCCCGACCTCTTGCGAGAGATACCAACCCTTGAATGCCGCGCGATCGCCGTAGGCAGACCAGACTTCATCGACGACCTTGCGGTTTAGGTCGACTTCTTTCTGGTATTCACCAGCCAGCCAGTATTCGCCCGAGTCGTACAACCCGAAGTAGAAATCGATCCCGTTGCGTTCCGCCAGTTCGAGGAACAAATCCACCAGGTCAACCGACGGCGTGAATGCGTCGCGTTGCTCGACGAGACACTTCGACGGATAAGTCAGCCACTTCTGATAGCCGCAGCGGATCATGATGACCGTATCGATACCGACGGTCTTCATAGTGGCAAACTCCTTCGCCCAGTCGTCAGCCGAGAAGTTCTGCGAAGGAATATCGTGGCTGATTTCGTCTATGAATGTTCCGGTCAGCTTGAGCATCTTTTTGCCTTTCAGTGTTCCTCGCTATGCGCCGTTGCTGAAAGAGAAGCCCAGCCAGTGAGGGAATCACCGACCGGGCTCTTATTATTCACTTCTCTACCGGGTCAGTCGATTTTGATCGGTCGGCCTTCCTTCGCGCTGCGCTTCATCGCGTGTGCGACCCTCAGAGAGTACCAAGCCTCGCGGACCGGAACCTTGGTCTCGACGCCTTCGATGAGACATCGGATAAAGTGGGCAAGTCCGTCTTCGTTCGACGCAGTCTCCATCGGATCGATCACGTGCGGAGCGGTCCATTGCGGATCGGATTCTTTGCAATACTTCACCAGCGGCTTTAGACAGTTGGCCATCTCACTGACGCTGGCCTTCGTACCCAGGATGCCGGCTGAGTGATCTCGCAGCGCGCCGACTTGATCGGTCAGCGTGCCGATAGCACCGTTCTTGAACTTGATCGTCGAGAAGATCGCCTCTGGAGAATCCAATTCCGGCGGGCAGGTGCTCTGTGTGAGCGCGTAGACTTCGTCGACTTCGCCGGCGATCCAGATGGCCCAGTCTATGATGTGGCACATGTGATGGACGATCCATCCGCCCGATTCGTGCGGCTCGGCGATCGCGCGGTGGTGACGGCCGTTGGCGTACCACCCGTGGCCACGGCAGGTCCGGGCCCAGATGCCCAGCACGTCGCCCAGCAGGCCTTCGTCGGCCATCTGCTTCATCTTGATGAACACGGGCTTGTAACGCATCGAGTAGTTCACACCGTTAATCAGCCCGGCCTTTTCGGTCTGCTCGACGATGTCCTGAGCATCTTCGACGGTCAGGGCAATCGGCTTTTCGATGAGGTAAGGCACGCCCGCCTGGGCGCACTTGATGGCGGTTTCATGATGAACGTGCGACGTCGAAACGTTCAGCAGGAAGTCCAAACCGTGATCGAGCAGTTCGTCGATTTTCTCGTAAGCGGTCAGGCCGAACTGCTGCTCGGCGATGTCACGCTTGGGCTTGCCGCGGTTCGCTACCGCTACGATTCTGACGTCGTCACCGAATTCGTTGCGACGATTAATGCGACTGGTCATGTGCTGACCCACATCGCCAAAGCCAAATACTCCGCCCTTCAACATGATTAAACTCTCCTGCGGTATTGTCGTTCACGCCGGAATCGCACCGGCAAGTGGAACCGTACATGCTAGCGACCGGACGGTCACATGCAAGTGCGGAATTGTCGACCTCCAATCCGCATGGATAAAGGTTTTTTGTTTGAATTGAACTCACTCGAACGGTAAGCGTATTAGCAGGGAACAGATAAGAAAACAGTATTTGGCTGGAAGTTTCACGGAAAGGACCTTTCGATGACGACAGGCAGGTTTTTATCTATCGCTCTGATATTCGCCGGAATTTCGGTGGCATGGCTGGCGCTGGGCGGAACTATCGAACACCGCACCGACGAACTCAAGGAATCACTCTCAGCCGAGGTGAACACCATGTGGGGCCAGCCCGATCTGGTGCAACACACACCGTATCTGCGCTCCAAAGGCAACGCCCCCGCTACTTCCGCCAACAGGCGAGAACCGGCAGGCAGCGACATCAGCGTCGAGATCGTTCACCACAATCGCTACAAGGGACTGCTCTGGTTCAGTACCTACGACATCGCCTTCAAAGGGCTCTACGAGATCGAAACGCGAGAAGGTGACAACAATCCGCAGTTCATCTTCATGCTGCCCTCGCCGGGGAGTTTCCTGGGAGACCTCTCAGTAATAGTCGATGATGCCCTGTTGGATACGTCGGATAACATCAACGAAGACAATATTCTTCGCGTGGCGGTCCCCGGAGACGGTAAAAAACACAACGTACGGATCACCTACAAGACGCGTGGACGCGATTCGTGGAAATACAGTTCTTACGCCAAGGGCCAGAAGCAGACCGCACGCCTTCGCAATTTCGAGATGAATATCACGACCAACTTCCACGATATCGATTATCCCAAAGGTTCGGTTTCGCCAACCACTCCGGCAGAAGCATCCAACGGCGGAATGCTCGCGTCATGGAAATACGGTGAGGTTCGCAGCTCGCAGTTGATGGGAATAGCTACGCCGCAACGTCTCAACGCCGGACCCATCGCAGCGAGAATGAGTTATTTCGCACCGGTGAGTCTGTTCTTCTTCTTCACCGTGCTGTTCACCGTCGTCGTATTGAAGAAGATATCGCTGCACCCGATGCACTACCTGTTCGTTTCGGCGGGCTTCTTCGCGTTCCACATCCTGCTGGCATACCTGGTGGACATTATCAATCTGCATGCCGCGTTCTGGACATGCGCTGCGGTCAGTGTGCTGCTGGTTGTCAGCTACATGAGACTCGTCGGCGGCATCAAATTCTCCGTACTCTACGTGGGAATGGCACAGCTGATATACCTGGTTGGATTCTCGTATGCGTTCTTCTGGGAAGGCAAGACCGGGCTGACGGTGACTGTGGGCGCGATCGCTACACTGTTCGTACTGATGCAGGCGACTGGCAAAATCGACTGGTCTGAGACGTTCAAGAACAAGTATTCTGCCAGGAACTTCACCCCGCCGCCCATACCGAACGATGATGCCCGGATAGAAGTCACACCAGAAGACCCGGAAGCTTCGGATGAGTAACTCCTCCAGCCTCCTGCAGCTGGACCAATCATAGCAGTCATTACCGCGTCTCCCACTAGGTGACGTCTATCATCGCCTTGATGACGTTGTCTTTGTATTCGGACACGACATCGAACGCCTCGCCCGCGCGGGCCAGCGGCAAGTGATGGCTGACCAGGGCGTCCATATCGACGCTGCCCAGAGCGATCATCTCAATCGCCTCATCGACGCAATGGTTCTGGCGGCGAACGTTCTGCACGCGGATTTCCTTGCGACGCATCAGGTTCATGTCAAAACTCAGGCGGTCCACTTCGTGTATGCCAACGAGCACGATCTGCCCGCCCGGTGCGATCAGTTCGCAGCATTGGTCTGAGGTGGACTGCTCGCCCGCGCATTCGAAGGCGATATCCACACCCAAAGGCTCGGCAGTGTTTATCGCGGTAATAATATCGCTCGTCTCCGGATTGCCCGTCCAGTCAGCGCCGAGCTTGGCGGCAAGTTCGCTGCGGTAATCGCGAATGTCGGTCATGTAAACCTTACCCGCGCCGGCGGCTTTGAGAACCATCATCACGCTCAGGCCGATTGGCCCGGACCCGAGTATGGCTATGGTCTTGCCCGCGACGTCGCCCGCGAGTTTGACAGCCCAGACAGCAATCGATAGCGGTTCGACCAGCGCCGCCTGCGTGGGTGCCATTCCGTCGGGCATGACGTGGCAGCAGGCTTCGGGCATGACCAGCTTCTCCACCAGCGCCCCGCCAAGCTGTCCTGGACAGCCCATGAATACCTGGTCGCGACAGGTATAAATCCGCCCGGACTTGCACTGATCGCACTTGCCGCACCAGATGAGCGGATCGACGGCCACCATGTCGCCAATCTTCACTCGCGTCACCTGGTCGCCTGTCTGTTCGACTATCGCCGAAAGCTCATGGCCGATGACGAACGGGAACTCGACCACCTGATCACCGATGCGACCTTGGCGATAATAATGCATGTCCGATCCGCAGACCCCCACCGTCAGCACGCGCAGCTTGACGTCCAAGGGGCCGGTGATTTCAGGCTCGGCCATCTCCTGCATCTCAATCGTACTTATTGCCGTCAATAACGCTGTTTTCACTATCGAACCTCTCTTCACGCACTTAGTACCATGTGAGCGGTACATGATTATAAGCAATCTCAGCCTCACCGCCCGCTTGACCGCTCGAACCGGCGATGTTATGAACAGGTCTCCACAATACCAAGCAGAACGTGAGCCTATGAGAATAATCGTTCCAATCAAGCAGGTGCCCGAAACCAACGCAGTCCGCATGGACTCCGAAACCGGTACGATGATTCGCGATGGCGTGGAGGCGATTGTCAACCCGCTCGATCTCTACTCGATCGAAGCTGCGTTGCAGTTGCGAGAATCGCTGGGCGGCGACTGCGAGATTGTCGCCATATCCATGGGCCCGCCAAAGGCCGCAAAGGCGATTCGCGAGGCAATCGCCATGGGAATCGATTCCGGCGTGCTGATAAGCGACCGGGCGTTCGCCGGGAGCGATACGTGGGCGACCGCGTATGTACTTGCCGCCGCCATCCGCAAGATCGGCCATTACGATCTGATACTCTGCGGCGAGCGTGCGACCGATGGCGACACCGGCCAGGTCGGGCCTGCGATTGCAGCCTTCCTCCACCTGCCCTGCGTCAGCTATACATCCGAGATCGAATCAGCGACCAGCGACACCGTCAGGGTTCGTCGCCTTGTCGAAACCGGCTACGAGCTGCTCGAGATGCAACTGCCCGGCCTGGTGACGGTCGTCAAGGAAATCGCCGATCCTCGCCTGCCGACGCTTCGCGGCAAGCAGCGAGCCAGGCGCATAGAGATACCAACATGGGGCGTCGACGATCTGGATATCGATAAGCAACGCATCGGCCTGAACGGCTCGCCGACCCGCGTGGTGAAGATATTCCGCCCCACCGTCGCCCGCCACTGCCGCAAACTTACACCGACATCCGAGAAAGAAATCGAACAAGCCGCAGACGAACTTGTGACATTCTTACAGAACAAACAGCTGATATAGTCCACTAATTACACGAAGAGCTTCCAGCATTATGAATTCGTGGCATCCCAAAGGGACAGGTTCGTGAAATTCGTGGACCGGAGTTGTATATGAACCATTCGGGCATTTGGATACTCGCTGAGCAAGCTGGCGGACAATTGTTGCCCGTGAGCTTTGAACTGCTGACGCGCGGGCGCGAACTCGCTGACAAGCGCCGCTGCGAACTGACCGCGTTGATCTTCGGCGGACGCCTGGCCGATGAGGCCTTGCAGGAATTGATCGACCGCGGAGCTGACGCCGTGCTTGCCGTCGATGCCGAGCAGTTGACAGCCTTCGACTTGGAACCATACGCAGCCTGCATGGGCAAACTGCTGACTGAACGCAAGCCCGAAATCGTAATCGCCGCGGCGACGAGCACTGGGCGCACGCTCATGCCGTACGTCGCAGCCAAGATCAACGCCGGGCTGACCGCCGATTGCACCGTGCTGGACATCGAAGACGAGACGGGCAACCTGCTGCAGACGCGCCCAGCCATCGGCGGCAATATCCTCGCGACGATCAAGACGCCGAACCACCGCCCGCAGATGGCGACCGTCCGCCCGCACTCGACGCGCCAAGCTGACTCGCAGCCGGGCAGGACCGGTAAGATCGAATGCATCACGCCACCCGCCGAATTACTGACAAGTCGCGTAAAACGCATAGGCTTCGAGGCTAACACCGACGAGAGAGGCCTGCAGGACGCCGAGCGCGTCGTCACCGTAGGACGCGGAATCAAGAAGGCGCAAAACCTGCCCGTCGTCGAAGCACTCGCCGATTCGCTCGACGCCGCGCTGGGTGCAACGCGCGACGTGGTTGATCGCGGCTGGCTGAGCTACCCGCACCAGATCGGCCTGTCCGGCAAGACCGTCACGCCCAAGCTCTACATCGGCGTCGGTGCGTCGGGCACCATCCAGCACCTCGCCGGCATGCAGACAGCCGAGACTATCGTCGCGATTAACAGCGACCCCGAAGCGCAAATCTTCAACGTCGCCGATTTCGGAATAGTCGCTGATCTGTTCGAAGTCTTACCCACGTTGACAGACAAGATTCGGAAGTCCAAATGACCGAAACCAACTATAACCCGGTGACTGAAGCAATTGCCTCCAAGCTTCGAAAGATCGTCGGCGATGCTTACGTTGTCTTCGACGATGCCGAGAAGCTCGAGCCCTACTCGCACGATGAAGTGCCCGACCGCAGCTACGCTCACATGCCCGAGTGCATGGTCCGCCCCGATACGCCCGAGCAGATCGCCGAGATCATCAAGCTCGCCAATCGTGAGCTTATCCCCGTCACGCCGCGTGGCGCTGGTAGCGGGCTTTCCGGCGGAGCAGTACCACTCCACGGTGGAATAGTGCTGCTGTGCGACCGGATGAATCGCATCATCGAAATCGACCCGGCCAACATGATGATCACCGTCGAAGCGGGCGTGATCACCAGCGTCATCAACGAAGTCCTCGCCGAGCACGGGCTGTTCTATGCGGGCTATCCGATGAGCCTGGAAACGTGCTTCATCGGAGGAAACGTCGCGGAGAACGCCGGCGGCGGAAAGGCCGTCAAGTACGGTGTAACCTCGCGTTACGTACTCGGGCTTGAAGTCGTCACCCCCACCGGCGACATCGTTCAGCTGGGCGGCAAGTTGGTCAAGGATGTAACCGGCTACGATTTGGTCCACCTCATGGTCGGCTCGGAGGGCACCCTCGGCGTGTTCACCAAGATCACGCTCAAGCTGCTTCCGAGCCCCAAGGCGTCGGTCGATCTGCTGTGCCTGTTCAAGTCCACCGCCGAAGCGATCGCCGCCGTACCGAAACTTCAGACTGCTGCGAGCATTGTCCCGACGGCAATCGAATTCATGGACCGCAGCGCGTTCGTAGCCGCCTGCGAATACCTCAACGAAACGATGGACTACCAGCAGGCCGGTGCGATGCTGCTGCTCACGCTCGACGGGCCCGATGAAGCCCAGGTCGGCCGGGAGTATGAAGCAATCGGCGAGCTGTGCCTCGAATGCGGCGCGATGGAAGTGTACGTCGCGGACAACGCCACAACCTCCGAGCGCATCTGGAAGATTCGCCGCAATATCGCCGAGGCTTTTGGCATTGTCTCGCAGCATCAGTCGAACGAGGACCTGGTGGTCCCGCCGGCGGCTATTCCGGAGCTGGTCGATTGTATGGGCAAGCTGGCCGACAAGTACGGCGTGCGGATTCCCGTGTACGGCCATGCGGGCGACGGCAACCTGCACACGCGGATAACCAAAGATCCCGAAATGCCCTTGAGCGATTGGAACGAGATGCTGCCCAAGCTGCTGGAAGAGCTGCTGCAAAAGACTGCCGATCTCGGCGGGCGGGTTTCGGGCGAGCACGGCATCGGCCATAAGCGAAAGAAGTATGTACCGATGTTCCTCGGCGAAGCTCAGATGGAAATGCTCCGCGCGATCAAACGCGGCCTCGACCCGAACAACATCCTCAACCCGGGCAAAATCTTCGATGTGTAATCAGACAGATTCTTCCATCTCGCTGATCGTGTAGAGCCACCACCGTGCCTTGGGATGCTTGCGGTCCTTGGCCTGGCGGTCAAAGTAGACGGTCATGATCGCGTGCGGCTCGGTGAGAATTTTGAACCAGTGTCTCCGCAGATATCGCTCAGCCGCGCCGGACTTGCACGGCCCGTGAGTCTTCCACTGCTCGATAACGCCCGCGACTTCGTAGCGTGTTCCGCGCCAGATGAAACTCGCGGGCAGACCCGGACAGCCGTGCGTCATGGCGACAGTATCGGCCGTGCCCTTTTCCGGCTGCAACGCCTCACCAACGAATTGTTCTCGCTGCTCAGCCATCGGTTTTTCTTCGCGTGATTTGCTGATCGCTTTCCGGTTCGTAGCAACAGCCGTCCAGGTCGGTGATGCGTTCCTGGAAGTATGCCTGTGCGTCTGCGATTGCTTTGTTATAGACGGCCGGGCCTATCTCCTTCAGCATGAATTCAAGTATGAGCCCCGCCTTCAGATCGCCGATAGGCTCGTCCATATTCTGTTCGAAGTACGACTGAATCGCAGCGATCAGCTTCTTGCGAACGTCGTCTTTCAACTCGATTGCCAATACTCTCTCCTTCGAATGCGATCGATCATCGCCTTGGGTATGTCATGAAACATAGTTACTCCTCTGGTACGATCTTGATGAGTGTTACTTCGGGTCGGGCGAGGAATCGCACTCGCGGGGCGCGGCCGCCTTCCATCCCAATACCCCTGCTAACGTACATATGCGTGTCATCCAGCCGATAGAGCCCGGCTTCGTAGTCCTTCCCGCAACGAGTGAGCGTGATCAACGCCCCGTAAAGCGGCAGGGCAATCTGCCCGCCGTGCGTGTGGCCGACAAGGCAGAGATCGGTGTTGCTCTCGGCCGCATCGAAAACAATATCCGGCGTGTGATAGAGGAAAACATTGAACGCATCGTCGCCCAGACGGCGAAACACATCCTTGATTGATCGATAAGCGTCGTAGTCTACCCCGGCGATGTTCAACTTCATACCGCGCAATTCCAACTCCACCACGTCACCGCTCAGAAGTTTCACGCCAGTACCTCCAAACCGATCGGCGTTCGGGAAATACCAGACGTCCCAGTTTCCCTTCACTGCGTAGACGGGCGCTATTTTGGTCAACTCGCTGATGCATCGTCGGAAGTTATCCAGCCCGGCCGGGGAATTGATCGCATCACCGGTAAAGGCGATCAGGTCTGGCTTCAGTTCGGCGATGACTTGGGGCAGCTTATCCTCCAGGCGCGTCTTCGGATCGCAATGCAGATCGGAAATGTGAACGATGCGGATGGGCTGCGAACCAGGCGCAAGCTTCTCGCTGGTGATAGTTATCTCGTTGACGTCCAGCCAGTACGGTTCAACGAAGTATCCGTACGCCATGCACAACACGCCGATGCCCGCAAGCGACCAGACAATGGCGCAGCTCCACTTGAAGATGCGCGAATTGCTCTTCCAGCCCTTGCCCCTAATCCGGCGATACATCGCCCGAATACCCAGCGACGCAGCGGCTACTAAAACACCCGCGATAACGGCGAGGAACACCAACAGAACCAGCTTGTCACTGCTCAGCATTTTGCGAGTACCTTTTCTGCAAGTGCGCGGCGGCGTGTGGTGTATTTGTCTCGCTTGGTGACCTTGCGATTGACAAGGCGCTCGCAACTCTTTGCTGCGTAGCGCATTTCGGCGACGGCCGAGCGCGTGTCCATCTCGCTCAGCGCCAGTAGCGTGTAATGGTACGGGAAGACGCGCCATCGGCCCTTGCCGTCGCGGTGCGTCTTGAGGGCTTCGACGCCCTTATCGAGCAGCATTTCCAACCCGCCAAGCCCGCCAGCGGCAACGTGACGCCACAAAGCGGCCGAGCACTTTCCGCAGCAAAACATGCCTATCGTGCGGCCCTCTGACTGGTGTTTGGCCAGGCATTGTATGATCCTGCCGCTCGCTGATGCCAGCGCCGCCTCGGCGGCTTTAGTTCCTGGATTAAGCAGTATCAGCGCCCTGCACGCCTCCTCGCCGAGGATATGCGATACGCCCGCACGTGTGCCGACTCCCTCGCCGGTGAATAGCTTGATGGGTGCGGCGAAGTCTTTCTTCGTGGGCGCGAACATGCCCGCATACGCACCGGGCTGACCCTGTCTGGAAAGTATCCACTTGGCAGCGGCCGTCTTTTCAGCGCGGGGGATCGTGTTTCCGAAGAACGTCGCATCGTTAATCGCATCTACCGTCGCAGCCAGTGACGTCTTTGTGAGAATTTTCATTGCTCTTTCCTCTATGGAAACGTGGGCGTATCGGTAAGCCCCGCCTGCCAGATCGCCAGTTCAATTCGCCCGAGATGGTGCAGCTCGTGGGAGGTCAAATATAGCACGCGATTTCGGCCGACCCATTCTTCGCCAGGCTCGGGTTCTTTTTCGTCGGACATTTCATAAGACGCCCCCATCGGTTCGCCGTCGTCGGCAGTGAAGAACTTGACCAGCCGATCACGCGACGCGACAAGCTCAGCTTCGATCTCCTGGCGCGTGGTTTTCCTTGCTGCCGGCGGGCCAAGCCCGTCGCCCATGGAGTATTCCATCCACCAGTTCACGCCGCTGGCAATGTGCGCGAACTGCCACGCCAGATTGTGATCCTCGCCCTCGGGCGTAAGCGAAAGCATTTCGTCACCCACGGCATCGAGCATGGCGATGGTATTCTCACGCGTGGAAATGAAGTAGCTCAGTATTTCGCGATCCGCTTCGTTCATTGGTCTGTCTCCAAGCTAATGTCAGAGGTCTGGTTTTTCCTTCGAGCGGTCATGTTCCGCACCGCGGCGGCAACGCTCGTAATCAGGAACGATGCATACAGACTGAAATTGGCTGAAAAAAGCACAATGGCAAGCACCGACCCGTGCTTCCAACGCATTTCTTCGAATGACGGAAAAGACATCCATACCAGGCCGAACACAGCAGCAATACATGCAACGAAAATGCACAGCCATAACTTCCTGGAGACCTTCAGAAGGTCCATGACAGATCCGCATATAGCCATAACGATTCCGCCGGTAAGAAACACCGGCCACAACGCAGGAAAATCTATGCTGCGTGCACTCTCAATGAAAAAACATATCCAAAATCCTGCCATGCCCCCTATGACCAACAATCCATGCTCATCACCGGAATGAAAGCGAGCCCCCAGGCTAACGCCCTCCCACAGCAGCGGAATCAGCCAGACAAAGAACCACCGTCTCTTCTTGCCGGTACACCCTGTTTGCCCAGCCGCATTGTCTGCCAGTTCAGCGTTCATGTTCATGACCCCTTTCAATATGAACCGGAGGTCATTATCCATTCGCCGGGGCAGATAGGCAAGCATCGTCGCTGGTCATCTGGGCGCATGAGAAAGGCCGGTGCGCTCCCTCCACACGCACCGGCCGGGTACAAATGGCTCACGTAACGGCGCTTACTACTTGGCGACCTTCTCCTTGGCTGCCGTGGCAGTGGCTTTGGAGGCAGCCTTTGCACCGGTGGCGGAACTGGTCCGCATCGTGGGAAGCTGAACCGGGGCCTTGCGTTTTCTCTTGCGGCGACGGCCGGGTTCGGGCATGTCAGGCTTGGGTATGCGGACCGGGTGATCGGCTACGATGCGTATCGCCTTTTGAATGTTCGGGGCGAACAGGTCTGCCTTCACTTCGTCGGCCAGGCCTTCTGCACGATTGAACACACCACCGCACGCCAGTACCTGCATTTCTTCACACACCTCGATACTGCGAATGTATTCGATGAGCTTGCGAGTGCCCGGAACGCCGGCTGGTTTGGTACCGTAGAGGCAGAGGATGTCAGGAGTGATCGTCCCGACGAACTCCAGAACTTCGTCGTCGGCTACGCCAGAACCGAGGAACCAAACGCTCCAGCCTTCGGCTTCGAACAGGTCGGCGACCATCTGTGCGCCGAGTTCTTCGGACTCGCCCTCGCCGCAGACGACAACCATTCGCTTGCCGCTTTTGGGCTCGCGACGGAGCATGGTCTGCAACTGATCGGCTATCGTACGATTGATCCGCGTAGCCATGTGCTCGGTGATCGTCGGAATCTGATGCTCGCGGTAGAGCTTCTCGATCTGCTCCATCGCCGGCCAGACCACCTTCTGCAGAAGCTTCGATGCCGTAATGCCCCTGTCCTGGGCGGCAATGATGAATTCGCGAGCCTCTGCACGCTTTCCGTTGAACAAATGCTCCAGATACTGCCTGAAAACTTCGGCCATAGTCATGATTTTCAATCCTTTTCTCAGCGTCGCGGGGCTATCCATGCCCCACCAGCGGCTGGGATTCGTACCGGAATTCCATTCCAGCTCGGGTCTAGTCCTTATTTCAGGGCTTGGCTCTTACAGCTTTCTCTTGTCTAAGCCCTGACATATTCGGTTGTTATCCCCAGCCTGCCTGCCGTGTTTGGTTGCTGCTGTTAAGCTGGGTAGTTTGCGTAACACAGCTAACTTCGGCAGGCCGCCCTTGAGAACTTGAAGGAATTTGGTAATTTAGGTAATTTGTATCGATTGGGGTAAGTTGACTTGGGTTGCTCCCCACTTGCAACTGCCGCAACCGCCAGCGGATAAGCCCTTGTATGCCGGATGGATGTTGGCTAGGCTGAGGCGATGCACCGCATAGGATTCGGCTATGATTCGCACCGTTTCGATTGCGAGCGTCCGCTCGTGCTGGGCGGCGTGCAGATTCCCGAGGGCCCCGGCCTGCTAGGCCACAGCGATGCAGATGCGGTGCTTCACGCACTGACCGATGCGATTCTGGGAGCGATAGCCGCAGGTGACATCGGCGAATTGTTTCCCGATACCGATCCGCAGTGGGCGGGTGCAGAGAGCGGTCAATTCGTCACAGCCGCTGTGAAAATCGCTGGCGAGCAGGGCTACCACGTTTCCAACTGCGATATCACCATCATTACCGAGCAACCCAAGCTCGCCCCTTACAAGGACGCGATGCGGCGGAATATCGCCAAGCTGCTCGAACTGGACGCCTCGGGCGTATCCATAAAAGCCAAGACCAACGAGAAAATGGGTTTCATCGGGAATGGCGAAGGGCTGGCCGTTACTGCCGTCGTCCTTATGAATGAAAAGTAGCCTGTGGCTGATTTGTCCAGGCCGACTGTCTCGATTAACGACTCAATAAACAAAGTAATAAGTATACGGACACAAAAATGCTTGAACTGTACAACACGCTCACACGATCCAAGGACGCCTTTGCCCCCATCGATCCGCCGAAGGTCGGCTTGTATACCTGCGGTCCTACGGTCTACAACTACGCCCACATCGGAAACCTCAGAACCTATGTTTTCGAAGACGTGCTAAAGCGTGTGCTTGTCGCGGCTGGCTTTGATGTCAAACACGTGATGAACGTCACGGACGTCGGGCACCTTGTTTCCGATGCCGACGAGGGCGAGGACAAAATGGCCCTTGGTGCCAAGCGCGAGGGCAAGACCATCGGCGAATTGGCTGACTATTACTGGCAGGCGTTCCGCTGCGACATGACCCGGTTGAATCTTCTCAAGCCAGACATCTGGTGCAAAGCGACAGACCATATCACCGAGCAGATCGACATGGTAAAGACGCTCGAAGATCGTGGATTCACCTACGTCATCGGCGACGGTGTTTACTTTGACACATCCAAACTGCCAGATTACGGAAAGCTCGCGCGGTTGGATATCGAAGGCCTCCAGGCCGGCGCTCGCGTGAAGATGACCGAGGGCAAGAAGAACTACACAGACTTCGCACTGTGGAAGATTTCACCCACCGACGCTCAGCGTCTTATGGAATGGGATTCGCCCTGGGGCGTTGGTTTCCCGGGATGGCATATCGAATGCTCCGCCATGGCGATGAAGTACCTCGGCGAGCGTGTGGACATTCACTGCGGCGGGATCGATCACATTGCGGTACATCACACCAACGAAATCGCCCAGGCCGAGTGCGCGATCGGGCATCAGTGGGTTGACTGGTGGATTCACGGCGAATTCCTGACCTTCCCGCGCGGCGCCGACGGCGAGGCCGCCAAGATGTCCAAGTCTTCCGGTGAGTTCCTGACGCTCGATCTGCTCGTCGAGAAGGGCTACGATCCGCTGGCGTATCGCTACTTCCTGCTGGGCGCGCACTATCGCCAGCAGCTCGCCTTTACGTGGGACGCACTGGACGCCGCACAAAATGCGTTCGCCCGCCTGAGGCGCAGCGTTCTGGACTCGCGGGCTGGGTATACCGGCGACGAATCGCCGCTCGAAAGCTATATCGCCGAGTTCAACACCGCGGTGATGGACGACCTCAACATGCCGCGGGCGCTGGCTGCGATGTGGGGCGCAGTCAAGGACGATTCAGCTACGCCGGGCGAAATCTATGCAACGCTGCTGGCGATGGACCATGTGCTCGGGTTCGGGTTCGCCGATATGCAGGAGCAGGCACTGGCCATAGGCGATGACGAAATCGATGCACTCGTTTCCGAGCGAAACGCAGCCCGCAGCGAAAAGAACTTTGCCCGCGCCGATGAAATCCGCGACCAGCTCGCCGAAATCGGAGTGGAGATAATGGACTCCGCCGACGGAACAACTTGGCGAAAAGCGTGAAATCGAATTATGGCAAGAGCTACCAAGCGCATCCTGGGAATTGATCCGGGGCTGAACATTACAGGTTACGGCCTGCTGGACATCGGTTCGGGCGATCCGCAAATCGTCGAAGCCGGGACCATCCGCACCGATATCAAAGAAGGCATGGCGCGGCGAATTCTGCAAATCCACAACGAACTAACCGGCATCCTCGAAGAGTTCAGCCCGGATGTCGCAGCCATCGAAAAACTCTACTCCCACTACGGCCATCCTCGCACTGCTATTCTGATGGCCCATGCCCGCGGAGCTGTGATGCTCGCATGCACCCAAGCGGACGTTCCGGTTTACGACATGCCCGCTACCAACGTCAAGAAAAGCCTCACCGGAAACGGCCATGCGACAAAGCTGCAGATGCAAAGGGCGATCCAGGCGGTATTCCAACTCAAAGAACTTCCCCAGCCTGCCGACGTGGCCGACGCACTGGCAATCGCGCTCTGCGCGACGAAACACATTTAGTCCACAGATTGAACTGACAGTCCACAGATTACACTAATTACACGAACACATCTCCTGTGTGCGGGCAGATGACTTGCGGAAACCGATCGGGGACTCAACTGGCAGTAGCATTGCTGTTAGCTTCTTGTTAGTCTGCTCTCGTATAATCTGTGTAATCTGTGGACTGGTAAAGCTGTTTCACGAACGGAATCTGTGAACTTATGATTGCGAGAATTGCAGGCAGGTTGCAGGAGACTACCGACGGATCGGCTACGATCGATTGCGGTGCCGGGTTGTGGTACGAAGTGCTCGTCCCCGCCTGCGACGCGGCGCGTCTGACTCGCAAGCTCGGAAGCGACGTAGTGCTCCACACGCTTCACTTCATGGAAGGCGATCCCTCGCACGGAGCGATCACACCGCGCCTGATCGGTTTCGCATCCGAATCCGACCGCGAATTCTTCAAGGTCTTCACCACCGTCAAAGGTATCGGCGTGCGCAAGGCGCTACGAGCGCTGGTTCGCCCAGCCGCTGAAATATCGGCAGCTATCCAAGCCAAAGACGCCAAGCTGCTGATTACCCTTCCCGGTATCGGCAAGCGGGCAGCAGAAACAATTGTCGCCGAACTCCACGGCAAGGTAGAGAAGTTCGCCGGCGAGTTAACAATCGCTCCCGAAGCGGAACTGCCCGACGCCGCCACCGAAGCCATCTCCGTGCTGGTACAGCTTGGCGAGAAGCGCCCGGACGCGATGGCGTTGATCGAACGAGTGATGGCCGTAGCACCGGAACTGGATTCGCCGGAAGAAATCCTCCAGAAAGCATACAAGCTCAAAGGCGGAGCATGATCGGAACACGGAACATGGAATACGAATATATATGGCTAGAGAGAAGATAATTTCATCACAGGCGACGGGCGTTGAGGACGAGACTTTCAACACTTCGCTTCGCCCGAGCACACTCGATCAGTGCATCGGCATGGGCGATCTGCTGGAGAAACTCCGCATATCCATCCAGGCGTCCCGTCAGCGGTCCGAGCCAATGGAGCACGTGCTTTTGCACGGGCCTCCTGGGCTGGGCAAGACGACGCTGGCGTATGTGATCGCCCACGAAATGCAATCGACGATCAAGGTGACGAGCGGTCCGGCACTGACGCGGCCGAGCGATCTGATCGGCATTCTGACCAACCTCGACAATACAGACGTGCTGTTCATCGACGAGATTCACCGCCTGAGCGCCTCGGTCGAGGAGTACATATATCCGGCCATGGAGGATTACAAAGTAGACTTCATAGTCGATTCGGGAATGCACTCTCGCACGATCAACCTGCCGCTCAAACCGTTCACGCTGATCGGGGCGACGACGCGTGCGGGTCTGCTCAGTCCGCCGTTGCGAACGCGGTTCGGTATTACGCATCACGTGAATTTCTGGTCGGAAGACGAACTGCTCCAGCGGGCGAAGATGTCGGTTGAGATGCTGGACGTGGATTACGAACCCGACGCGCTGATCGTCCTGTCCGGCCGGGCAAGAGGCACGCCGAGAATAATCAATCGCCTGGTTCGCCGCTGCCGTGACTACGCACAGGTAAAGGGCAACGGTAAGTTGACGATGGAAACCGTCGAAGCCGCGCTGAAGCTCGACGGGATAGATTCGCTGGGGTTGGACGATCTCGATCGGAGCCTGCTGAAAGTGATCATCGACATCTACAAGGGCGGTCCGGTCGGAATCGAAGCCGTCGCCGCCACACTCGGCGAGGAAACCGATACGCTCGTCGACGTCGTGGAACCCTACCTGCTCCAGACAGGCCTGCTCGCACGCACCAGGCAAGGCAGGTTAGTCACGATGAAGGCGTACGAGCATCTCGGCGTCAAAAAACCCGCAGGCGCAGAAGATCAAACGCTGTTTGAAGAATCCTAGAGATCCCATGCTTTGGCGAAGTTTTCGAAGCTGCGATCGTAGGTCTTCTCCGCCTCGGGCGGGAAGCAGCAACCGGGGAGCTGCTTCTTGGCCACGTGCGAACTGATGCAATCGCAGCAGGTTCCTCTGGTAGCGCATGATGTGGACGAACAGCCACAATTAGCCGCATTCTCTTGTTTCTTGCATTCCATGAAATCGTTCCTCATTCGCCATGTTCCTGCTTGG
>SDBT01004759.1_pt1 | contig 22963 bp, 29 predicted proteins | sample 2277101 | NCBI WGS metagenome assembly SDBT01 (sample SAMN10404973, study PRJNA504765) | marine sediment metagenome | isolation source: marine sediment core GS10_PC15, 103 cmbsf | place: Arctic Ocean: Southern Knipovich Ridge | collected 2010 | reverse complement strand
TGCGAAGCCCACCCTTTCATACAATTGTTGGCCGGATGGTATGGACCCATTTCTAATGTGACCGAAGGAACCAGTTTCTAATTCCAAATCAAAAATAATATCAGTCATAACAAGGGTTCCGGCTCCGCCCTGGTTCCAGTTTATTATTTCATCCCCGCTAGGACTTCCAGCCGTTCTGTTATAAGAAAATCTTTTCGTATATTTCACATCAGATTTTATTACAAGATTAACCCCGGCCCAATCCCCCGAATCAAAGGTACAGGTTGTAGTATCTTCAGTATTGCTTTCAAGGGTTAGGGTGTAAGTGTCGCCGGAACCCAAGCTTTGCAATTCTGCATCGTCCCGCGCCTCGCGCCAAGTTTCGATGGCCGAACCAGAATCTATTGCGTTTGCGTAATCAGCCATTATTTTGTCTCTTTGTCCTCGACAACCAAATTAAAATCGTGTTCCGTATTTGAAACCGGGGATTCTGCTTTATTATTTTGGATCATTCCCTTATCAAAATCCGAAAGCCCAAGTAAATCAATTATTACCTTGTGCCTGTTTTCGTCGCCGATAGGATTTCCGTTTGACTCCGCCGGTTTTGTCAGTAAGATTTTTAATTCGGCCACCGATTGGCTTACCTTAACAACATAATTCCAGAACATCCATTCCTTTTTTTTCTTGGTTAAAAAAAGTGCGTCGGGGTAGATTTGGAGAATATCCCCGGCCTTGGTTTGTCCCCTTGGGGCCGCCGCTACTTTTAAATAAGCCATTATTTTAAATCAATTTAGGGTTTAATAATAACGTTCAAATCAATAACATTTCCGGCCGCCAAGGACTTAGCTTCCAAAAGGTATTTAACGGCCGGGTCCAAAATAACAGGTTCGTCACTTTCAAAAGAACCGCCAACGTTGTTTCTCCCCACTTTAAGAGAGACCGAAGCCAATAGCGTCCCGGTGCCGGTGACTGTCGGCGTGTGAGTTAAAACAGGCGACGCCGTTCTTTTTAACACACGGTTAAAATCAAAAAGGGAAATGATTGTCCCGTCCGCGCTTGCCGTTGCCGCTTCATAAAGTTTTAACTCTCCTTCAAGGGTGGATTTCCCGGAAAAAAAAGCCTGGACGCTTTTACCGGCCGTCGGAACAATAAGCAATTTTAAAAATGAACCGCTTGCGACGATGCCTTCATGCCCACCGAAAAAACTAATATTACCGCCTAAAATTGAACCCATTTTTTTATCCTTTGTTAAATTCGTTTTTTATTTATTCCAAAAAGTTTGAATCACAAAACCCAAAATAGTAATGACCGTGACGGCGGTATAAACCCGCAACTCCAAACGGCTGACCCGTTTTTCAAGGCTCCGCCCTTGTTTTCCCAGGCCGTTAATATCGATTTCAGCCTTTTCAACTTTGTCCTTGGTATTCGTGGATTGCTTTTCATATTTATCCCTTAATTCCAAAAACTCGTTTCTGTGGTTGTCTACATTTACGCGGGTTTCTTTTAAAATTTCCTTTAAAGAAAAGCCGTTTTCGTTGTCGCTCATTTCCTAGCCCTTCCACTCAAACCTACAAATCGACGACGGTTATATCACCGATCCCGGTAACATTGAAAACCTTTTCATTTGCCGGTGCTGGTAAAATCTTGTCGCCCCCGGCGGCCGGGTCGGTGATTGTAAAGTCTTCGACCCCATCGGTATTATTTAAAATTTTTGTTAGCCTGGAATTTAAAATCGGTTCCGCGACATTTAAAACCTGGACGTCGTCGACCCCTGCCTGGGGAATAAAAAGCGCAAAAATTCTTTTTTGGACCAGGGCCTTTAAATCTGTTTTGTCGAATCCGTCGGCGGCTAATACGCTTACTCCTAATGTAGTAAAAACTTCGGTAACCGATTTCAAAATTAAAATATCGGTTACCGGTATCCGTTCCCTAATAAAGGCGTGGATTTCATTTCCCAACGGGGTAACCGTTCCGGTAATCAATCCGTCGTCGGTATAATTGGGCGCGAAATTGTTTATTTGCTCGACATTTATTCCAACGGGTAAAACCCTAGAACCAGGCCCACCGGCGACCGTGACCGTTACTTGTGTTGGGGCACCGGACCCGCCCGACGCAAGGGCCGAAGCGGACTCGACGGTCGGGGAAGATTCCAGGGCGAAATTTATATAAGAAGATTCAGTCGACCCGGCCGCTAATTTTGTCCATTGGCCTAAAATCCTGATTAATAAATTTGCGTCGCTTTCAAGGTCGGTTCCTGGAATTATTTCGACCGAATCTTTACTTTCAACCGGGGGGACGCCGTCAACCCCCGCCAAGCCGGATTCGATTTCCATTGTCACCTGGCCGACATTCAATTTTTCTTCCATATTATTATGGTCCGAACCGGCGTCGTCGGCTTCGAAGGTGACTTCGATTTGGCCGACCGTGTCCAGAAATTCGGCGGCAATACCGGCCGGAAGGATTGACCCTTCGGCCTGGACGGTTATCCAACGTAATTTCCCAACGTCCGGGATAGTCGGGGATTTGATAACGTCCCCGGTAACGATCTGCAAAACACCGACCGTATTAACTCGACGAAGGATAAAAACCTTTTGGGCGTTTCCTGGTTCTTTTCTTAATAAAGAAACTTCCTGGGCCTTCAAATCCATAAAACTACCGGCCGTAGTCGTCGCAAAACCCAAAGGGATTGCCTTTTCTAAAGTGACGTAAAAATCTGAAATAATTAAAGAGCAAATTCTTTTTATAAGGTCGTAGCCCCCGCCTTCCTGGGTGTTTGTAATTGGGGAATTAAACGACGCCAAATCGGAATTAATTTCCCCTAAAATTGTTTCAAAATCTTTTATAATTACTTCGTTTGCCATTGGGTCGCCTATGTTTCCAGGTTAAAGGGTAAAGATAAAAAAACGCCCCTTTCAATTTCTAGGTTAATCCTAAAAACTAAAATTTCTTCCTTGGTGATAAAATCGGGGGTGACTTCGGCGTCTAAAATTCGGTCGTCTTCCAAAACAATTTCAACCAATTTTTTAGAAACGGTTTGTAAATTCGAAACGTCGACGTCGGCTTTGATTTGGGAAATTCTATCCCAACCAAAGGCGTCTAGTAATTGCTGTTTAACGGTTCCGATTTGGGTATTAAGCCGGATGGCGGTATCCTGTAAAATCACATCGTTTCCCGAAATTAATTCGGCGTCAAAAAATCCCGATCCTGGGGGCTTTTCCACAATGACCGCGAAGCCGGTTCGAAGGTCTATTTTTATATCGGTTAATACTTCGGCCATTATTTAATTAAACCTTTTCCGTCGTTTGTCTGGCTTTGGGTTTCCTTCGAAGGACCGGCAAGCGTCAAGGCCGCGCCCTGGGTGGTTTGAAGGGCGACCCCGCCGTCGGTCGCAATCGGAATCCCGGCCGCTATTGCCGTTTGTATCGCCGTGTTATTATCCTTCCCGGTATCGACTTCCGTTTCGATTCCCAAAATTTCCGTTTCGTTGACCTGGTATCCAAATTGCAAAGTATAAAATTTAATCATATCCGCGACGGCCTGGTCCCGCGCGGCCTTTTGAAATTCGTTTGCCGTTCCTGGTAGGGCCGGGATTTGGGTTTCGACCAGGGCTTCGATTTGATCGGCGTCAACCAACATTTATAATTCTCCATTACCGAAGGTCGCCGGGGTTTCCCCGCCTGGTAAAAATGGGGCCCCCGTAGACGGCAAGGGAAGGGCCGAACCGGCCGGGGATGAAGTCGGCGCACCCGGCGCCCCTGTTAAGTGTGTATGTTCCGAAGCCACGTCCAAAAGTCTTTCCAAATCGGTGTTAAATTTAGGGGTTTTGATGTTTATTTTGTCGTCTTTTAATTGTAATATAACCCCTTTGGACGTTTCAATCCTAAATTCTCCGGCGCTTCCGGCCGGGATTGTCTGCTTTTCATTTGTCACCGATTGAATAAAAGGGAATGCCGGGTTTCCGTACATAAAACCAAGTCGGGCAATCGCGCCAACGTCCGGGACCGCATAAACAACCCCGGCCGATCCAAAGAAAAAGGCGTCGAAGGGGACGTCCGTTATTAAATTCAAATCCGGGTCGTCCACCAAATTATTATCTAATGGCTGAACGTCGGCCGAAAACCGTTTCGCCGTTTCGTCGACCAACCCTTTGTCGGTGGATACCTTTTCAATTCGTGCGTAAATCGGGGCGGCAAATTTAAAAAGGTTGGGAAGCCTGGAAACCAGGGCCGCCATTACAACCGATTCAAGCCGCTTCCAAGGTGAGAAAGCTTTTAGTCTGTTGGTCATTTATTAAAACCCTATGTCCGTTTACCAAATATTTAATTTCCAAAACCGTTATTATATGGTACACCTCTATTTGAGGGTCCAAAAGGGTTTCGAGGGTATTTTGTTCGAATTTTTTAAATTCCCCTTCGTCGAAAGCGACTTCGGTTTCGGTAATTAATTCGTCGTCGCTTTTAAGAAATAATTTTCCTTCCCGATTAATAAATGGGGTAAAGCCCAAATCCAAGCTTTCATTTACCCGGTTTATTTCGTCGACGACCGTTCCGTTTGCCGCCTGGTAAGAATGGAACCGGCGCGAAGGCAGTTTCCCGATTTCAAATTCAATACCTACCCCCGACAAAATATCGTTAATTATCTGGGAAGCGTTGACACCCCGAAAAGACCGTTTAAATTTTTTCCTGGTCAACCTGGCCCCAAACCCACGAAGGAATAAAATTATATTCGTGTTTTCTTCGACCCGTTCAATCTCACCGGTCCAAATTAAAGGCGTGTCGGTCGACCCATCAAATTGAATTTGTGCAAATATTTTAATTTCGTCCCCGGTGTTAAATTTTCCATCAAAAACACCGGAAAAATTATCGACCCGGACTTCTCCGAATGCCACAAAATCATTTGAAAGGGTGACGTCAATTAATTTTAAACGTATCCCCTTGGCAATAACCCCTTTGTCGGTTTCGATCCGTCTTTGTAATTCTGGGTTTTCCATAATGTTCCATGTGAAACAATTTAAAAAAGCGGGGGCCAAGGCCGAAAGGAGCCGGGAACGCCAAGCAACCAGCTAAAACACCCTAGCCCCCACCCTTAAACTGGCACCCCCGTTTCTATTGGTATGGTCGTTAAGGGGTTTACTTCGTCCGTATCGGTCGAAGGGGGCGTCGCATCGGCCCCGCTAATTTCTGTTTTCACCTTTTTCCCGTTTTCAGCTTTTAACCGTTCCGTTTCCAAGACTTCGAATTGTTCGAAAATAAACGACGCCCGGATTTCGCCTTCCATTGAATCGGTTACTAATTCCAAATCATAATCCAAAATTTTTATGTGCCTGAAAACAAAGGGATTTATGGGACCGCCCGAAATAAAAGTTTCCATTGAAAAAACGCGGGGAATGCCCCGGATTTCTGGTTCCTGTCCCGCTTCCCAATCGGTTACGATTCGGATAAATTCGTCGGACTTGGCCCATGCGTCCGAAAATTCGTCGTCCAATAAAATGTAATTGGCTCTTCCCCTATGGGGCCGTATTCCCTTATCAATTTGAAATAAAATTGGCTCCTTGTTCGGGTCGGTCGATTTGAAAATCCCCTTCTTTCTTAAACGGTGCCTTTTTTGGTCAAACCTTTCCGTTTGTACCCCGCCGCCAATTCGAAGGCCCTTGAAAATACCGGGGAGCAATCGGGAATTAATTTTAATATCCCCTTCGTGCTTCCGGGCCAACTGGGCAAACTTCGCGGCCAATTTAGCCGATTGGGCCGCCGTAATAAATTCAGTGGAAAGACCGGGGTTTAGAAACCCATTAATAAATCGGTTTCTTGGGATTAGGGGTTTTATAAATCTGGTTACCGCCCCGTTTCTGGTTCGAATAAGCCAAGACTGATCTTGTAATTGGGCCGCGACTTCGGGAATATCCGAAGGGTTGGCGATTGTTCCGGGCTTTACCCGGCCTTTGGAAAATCCGTCGTTTTGATCTGTCGCGCCCATTTTTTAACTTAATTGCGCGGTGTTTAATTGACCGCTATTTTGTTGTAATTTTAACATTTCATCGGTGAAGCTTTCCCGGTCGGTTACGTTGGGCAATTCGATCTTATCAATATTAACGGTCTGCCCTCCCTTTCCTGGGGTGTGTCTGGCCCCTTGAATGGCCCTGGTCCCAAACCCGGACCCACCGGCCCCGGACAATGCGTTCCGGCCCCTTCTCCGTATTTCTGGCCCTATCGAAAAGGGGTCTATCACTTCGCGGGAAGGACCGCCCGAACTTTCGGACGATTTGAAAAGCGCGTCGATTTTGGCTTTCCGTTTTTTCAGTTCGTCGGTAATGCCCTTGGTCTTTTGTTCTTCCACTTTAACGGTGCTTTTTACCGTGGCCTGGGCTCCTTTGGCCCTCATTTTTTCGACGTCTTCAAAAATTTTATTTACCTTGCTTTGTTGGCCTTCGGGGGATTCGATCCCCAAAAGAAACCGAACGCTTTTCCCTGTAACTTTTCCAAATACTTTTCCAACCCTGGCCGCGAATCTAAAAAACTTCCCAAAGGCTTTAACGACTCCTAAAATCGCGTCTTTGATAAATCCAAAAACGGAAACCGCGATTTTTTTAAGTCCTTCCAATGCCGACCCAAAAACATTGGTCACCCCAAACGCTTCCCCGAACCCGTTGACAAAACCTTTAACGAAACCAACTATGCCGGTAAGAACAAACGCAATCGCCCCACCAATAACGCCAACAAAAATAGCCTTGATTAAACCGGCAAACCCGACGACCAGGGCGGCGACCAGGCCAAGGCCCTTAAAAACGCCAATCAAAACCGAAACGCTTATTATCAAAGACTTTACGGCGGCCGCTATTCCAACAAAAAGAGGGCCGATTTTTATAGCGACTCCAATTAATGTAGTAATACCACCCAACGCGATTCCCAAGGTTCCTAAAACAACCAATAAACCGCCAAGGGCGGCCGTGGTCAAAAGAATTGACGCGACCATCTTTTGATTAGCTTTTACAAAATTTGTAACGGATGAAATAACTTTTTCAATTTTCGGGGATATTTTTTCGATTACATCAAGGAATGGTCCCCCCAAATCGGTAATTAAAACGGCAAATCTTTGTCTTAATTTTCTGATTCGCTCTGTCGCGGTCTTGGTAACGTCCCCAAATTTTTCTAAAGTGATTGAGGACGCGCCCCCCGCCTGTTCCATTTCCTTAGCGATTTGGACAAATAATTCAGAGTTTAGAGTTAATGAAGCAATACCGCGCGACGCTCGAATATTGGCACCAAAAATTTTGTTTAAAGCGATTTCACTTCCCCCGATTCCCCGTTGTAATTTTTGTAAAAATGGTAGTAGCCCTTGTTGTTGTAATCCGCTAAATGAAAAATCAATTTTATCCGCGTCCGAAAGGGTTTTGTTTATGTTGCTGATTGCTGTTTTCGCGTCTTCACTTGGCTTTTTTATCGCCGTGAAAATGGCTCCTAATTGTGTGGCCGCTTCCTCTGTCGATCCGGTCAATTTGGTAAGGGTGGAAAACGCGGCTAATAATTCCCCGGAAGAAATTTTCAAGACCGACGCCTGACCGGCAACCGTTCCAATGGTAGACGCCAAGGCCCCGAAGGTCGTAACACCAAATTTATTCGCCAAAAATAATTGATCGGAATTTTTTAACGTTTGGTCTACGTTTCGACCGTAGGCATTGAACAAACGGCCCAAACCTGTAACGGCATTTTCAACCGAAGTAAACCCGGCGACCGACGCTTTGGACGCGACGCCTAAAAATTCAATGGCCCGTCCGGCCGGGACACCCGCCGAGATAGCCTGAAAAAGACCGGCGTTTAAATCTGCAAGGGGTTTTCCGGTTTGAACCGATAATCTTTTTATGGCCCCACCAAATTTGGAAAGGGCTTCGGGGACCGTGTCTTCGGTTAATGTCGCAACCCGCGCCAAACCGGTTTCGAAATTAGCGGCGGCGGCGGTGGCGGCGACCATTGGCGCTATTACTAAAGCCCCGGCTATCGCTATTGATCTTCCCGCCGAAGAAATTCTCTGGCCGGTCGCCTGGACCCTGGACCCGACTTCATTAAATCTTTTAACCGATTTGGTTAAAGCCTGGACGTTGGATCGTACTTTTTTAAATTCTCGCTTGGCAAGATTGACCGCCCGGATTCTTATACTTACGTCAAAATCACCCATGATATTTATTTGCTTTTGAAGGCGGCTCCTATTGCTCTTAATGTTCCGGCGTAAATTTCTTCTATTTTAAATTTTTGAAAGTGAAGGGCCTTTCGGTATGTGGCTTGGTAGGAAGTCCCTTCGTCGTCCGCGTTTCGCGCCGTTTCCAGGACTTCCCGGCCTAATTGATATTCGATAAAAGAGTTTTGTTCTTCTATCGACGTTTCGGTTTCTGTTAAAGTTAAATCGACTTTTTTTTTGCGTCGTCGGTCATTCCCATACCTTTTGCCAATTCGTTACCAAGGGAAATGGGAAGGGCCGGTCGGGCATCTAAAAGAGCCTGGAAGTCTTCAAAAGTAGGGAACAAAATTAAATCCCGGACAAAAGCAATCGAAGCCCTGGCCCCGTCTTTTTTCGAAGACATTGAAACGTAACGTTCGAAAATGGCGCGGTTTGGTTTTTTGAATATTCCTTCGAAAACCGCGTCGTCGTCTAGGGTTAATTCGATCAAGTCCAGGCCGCCCGTAATTCCTGCTTTGGCGGCGTCCTCTTTTACCTGGGCGATTATTTCGTCCGTTACTTTTGAAAGAATGGCGTTTTCCATTTTCTTCCCTTTCGTTTAAGTTAATTGGTTTTTACAATACGGGAACGCCATTAAATAAAATGGGGTCCAATATCGTTAAGGCGACGGTATGATTTTTTATTTGGGTGTCTCCCTGGTTTGCTTCCGTTTCCGTTTGGTTAATTTTTGTATTCGGTAACGTGTCAAATTGTGGGGTCTGGTCTGCGTTCGCATAACTGACCGAAATAGGAAATGGGGAAAGACGAAATAAACCGCCTTCCGTAAGTGCGAAGGCCGATAAAGCCAACCAGGAACGGTGGTCCATTTCGATTGAACCTTCTTGGGCTAAATTACCAACCCCGTAACCATTCGGGGTATTTCCTCGCGAAAAAACCGGTTCGACCGGCGCTTCCGTCGAATATGAAATGGACTTGATTTCAGTATCAAGACCCCAAGGGGCATCAATGCGTATTGATTCCCAATCAAATGTCCGTCCGTTAATTGCCATCTTAAAATCTCCTTTTTGTTTTAATTAAATTAGGCGGCCGCCGTTAAAGGGTTTACCAAGCCTAATTCAATTTGAATAAAACTTGAATGTCCAAAAGGAACAATCGCAATTTGAACGATTATGGTTTCGGTGTTCAAAATATCCTGACCGCCTGGGATTACGACCTGGGAAGGCGCGGCCATTTCTTTATTTGCAAACATTTTGGTATCAACATTAACGGCGATTGCATCCCTTAACGCCCTGGTCGATCCTTCCACGTCGGCCGGGTTCACGTCGACCTTCACGAAATTTAATCCGGTTAAACGTGCGATCCCGGAAGCCTTGTCGCCCACCTGGCGGAAAGCGTCTTTTTTAAAATCCGAATTTGGATTGGACATTGGCCCGGAAGTCGGGCGAAGACCGGAAAGCCCTTTAAACTCCCGAATGGTGACGGTTTGTTCGTCGACCAGGTCTTCGATTGTGGTATCCGTCCAACCAGAACGCAAGGCCAAAACGTCGGCCAGTGGCCCGAAGTTTACGCGGCCAAGGTCGTTTTGTAATTGCAAAGCAGACCGGCGACCGGCAATAACACCGATTGAATTTCGGTCGGCCTGGTCCCCGTGATTGGGGCGGGTCGCTTCGGTTTCGGCGGTAACGATCTGTAAACGGTCGTCGCCGACGGTGGCCCGGTATGTCTGGGCGGCTGAAACTGCGTTCGCCGCGCTGGTTGAAAGTGCCAACCGAACGGCCGTAAAGAAATAACGAAAAGCGGGTGTCCCTTCGGCGTTTTGCGTTTTGGTCGCCATCGAACTACCCAAGGCGGTGTCGGCGGCCGAAGAAACATAAATCGCCGTAAAATCCCTTGTGGAAGCGATCAAGGCGTCGACCGCGCTTTCAATATCCCCGGTCGAAGGCAAGGGTAAGGAAGCGGTGAAATTGTGTTTGTCCCCAAGTTCAAAAAGAATGGGTCCGCCGCCATCGACGAAAGTTAATTCGATATTGGTTCCCGGAATTATAAACGTTCCCCCGGCCGGGATTAATTGGGGCGCGGAATAAAGCGCCGTATTCGGAAGCGCGACGGTGTCCGTATCCGCCTGGTTTGTCAAAAATTTAAATTTCCCGACGCCAACCCCCCCGGTTTTTGTAATTTCTATTAGGGGTTTAAATTCGTTGGTTACTTCTTTTCCAGCGTCGGCGAGGACGGTAATTGTTCCCGTCCCGGACCCACCGGCGACCGGCGTTTTTGTTACGGCCGATAAAACCGATATTGTCGTAATGGAAAGGGGGACGGCCAGGGCCTTACGCCCACCGTTATTAAAAAAAGTGATAATGTCGTCGGCCAATTCACCGAAACCGACTAAGGAACGGACGTCGTTATTATTTCCAATGGAAACAATGGCGTCTTTTGCGGCGCTTCCGTCAACGGCGTAGCCAGTAAAGGCCATTACACCGGAAGGGGCGTCGGGAATAAACCCAAGGTTTTGATTGTTAATGTTTACAAAAGCGTTGGGTAAAATTGGTTTGTTGTCACCGGCCATTTTAAAGACTCCGTTTTTAAATTGTAATTAGTTTTTATTTTCCGTCGGGACTGCCGCCCCGGTATTTTTCAATGTAACCCTTTGCCTCGGATTCGGTCAAAAGTTCGTTTCTGTCAATGTCCAAACGCATTGACGCCCCAACTTGGGAACCAACCATCCGTAAATGTTGACCCCATTTTTCAAAAGTCATTTTGGCGGCACCTGTTTTTACTTTGCTGGTTTCGGGGGCTTTGCTGGTTTCGCCTTCGTTCCCTTGTGTTTGCTCATTTGGTTTACTTCCTTTTTTTGTCATTTTAAAATCCTTTCTAAGTTAAAACGGCTTCGGGCGTGGTCCAGGAACCAGGAACAGATTGCCGCGCCGGTACGCGGTCGGGATCAAGATAAATGCCCCCTCGAAAGCCGACTTCGATAATACATTTATTCGGAAAGTTTCCATAAAAGCGATTATCGTTAAAATTAAAAGCCCCTAATTCGATTTTAATAATATTTCCGGTTACATCGGTGTCGGTTGACCCGTCCGGCTTCAATGCCGACGCGGTTTGGCCGTCGTAAATCTGCTTCCCGATATTTCTAATATAGTTTTTAAAATCCGTATTTAGTAAACCTGGCTTGGTATTTGTGAGCCTAACCGCGAAGGCGATAAACTGGTCCGCCTTCAAAACTCTTTCCTTTTTTATGGGAAGGCCGGTCGTCCCGTCCAAATCCGTGGGGTCTTCGTAGGCTTCGACCACCTCGCGCCGATTATCGAAATTCTGGGCCAAGGTTCCGCGTTGGGGTATAGTGAAAATCGAAGCTCTACGACCGGACCCGCTTTTTTGTGGTTCAAAGTCTACGTTTTTAATCCCTATCAAAAGGGCGACGGCTTTTAAATGCGCTCTGCCTAAATTAAACATTTAATTCCTTACAAGTACCCCGATCGCGTCGTCCACAATGCCAACAATTAAATCAATATCCCTGGGTGATTCCAAGCCCATAAATTCGCGCCGTTTTATTTTTGTCCTTCGGCGTCCGTTATTTTTTGGAAAATCGGAATGGTAAATCGAATATTCTGCCCCCGTTCCAATGTCGACCTTGTCTTCGTCGGCGTCAAATTCAAATGATCGGGCCAACGGCGGGGAGCCTAACCCACCTTTTAAAGGGGGTTGACCGGCTTTTCTTTTTACGGAAACGGAGCCGACTTTATAAACGTAATCCTTAATCGCTGGCCAACGGCCGCCCTTGGGGTCTTTCGATTCGTCGAAACGGTTTTCAATAATGGCGATCATTTCTTCGCCGATACTTGAATGGATGGCTTTAAGAGGTAAATTAATTACCTGGTTAAGCATTAAATTTAACCCGTCGTCGTCGACTTTTATTCGAATCCCTTTCTTCGCCATGTTACGCCGTGTACTGGTCTAAGGTTGCTTCGGTGTAACGTTTTCGGGGTGCCGAAGATACGACCCGCGTTTGGGGCGCCGTGGTCCCGCCCGAATCGGGTAGGGATAATTTAATTTTCCCGGCCGCGACTTGTTCCCAAAATTTTTCGCATTCCTTACCCTCTTTAACGATCAAGGCGTCGGGCGTGTCCGGTTCGTAACCTTTCCACCGTACCAATTCGGCGGCGGCCATTCGAACCGTCTTCGTAACAAAATAATCGGGGGGGCAATCGACCGGCGTAACAACCAAACCCATAATGTACGAATCTATTAAATCCGAAACCTTTCTAAGCGCCTGGACGACCTTATCGGTTTCCGGTGCCGCGATTGGCGGGTCTGGTTCGTCGTCCGCGTTTGTGGAAACTCGAATTAAAAAACGGTCGTCGTAAGCCGAAGTCATGTCGTCAATATCGGCGTATTGATTGGAATTTTTTTCCTTGGTAGCCATTGAAAGCCCTTTCGTTTAAAAAAAAAGACCGAACCGGAAACCCGGCCCGGTCTTTAATTTTTCTATTTTCCCGTAACCGAAAATTAGGTATTCGTATCCGTAATAATGGCTCCAAACTCTTCGAGGATAATTTTTTCCTGGGAAGAGTGTTCCACCTGGACCCAAAGGCCGCCGCCGATCCCGGTTAAGGGGTCGTCGATTTCCCTTACCTGAAAAGTCCGGTTTCCCGAAAGTTTCTGGGTAAAGAAACGCCCAAAGGTCTGAATGTTTTTTCCCTTTGCAGGGTTAACAAAAGCGTGGAAATACTGGTCGGCCCAAACGCGGGAAAGCGCGGGGGTGTTGGGATCTTTGGCGGCGTTTTTCCGCGACCCGGCAATAATAACCTGGTCGTATTCGAACGCATCCCGGAAAAGTTCCGGCGTGGCTTTTTTAATGCCGGTAAAACCCCCACCAATAAGGGCCAAAACATCGGAATGGAATTTCAGAACATCCCAAGTGTCCCGACCGATAACCGCAAGATTGGGCCGAAGAAAAACGGTGTTCGCGCTGGCCTCAATATCGGCGACCGGCGTACTTCCCCCCGCGTTCCATTTGGTTCCCGGCGTGGTTGAATTGGCAATGGTCGCGATCAAGGCGATTGCCCGGATTTCCTTTTGAAGCAAAATCGCCGACGTTAAATCTTCGGTCGCTTCCATGCGGGGCATTAACGGGTCGTCGGCATTTCGCATATCCTCCGAAGACACGAAGGAACGGAACGCCCGTCCTTTGGTGCTATAATTGTCGGTGTTTTCACCGTATTGCAAGACCCGCGCTTGCCCCATTTTGGACATTGTGTCGTCGGCGTTTTTAAACGCGTTCCCTTTGTCCATAATGGTAAATTCATCGGACCCCTTATCGACGGGGTGGTCGGTGAAAATTGCGCTCGCGGCGAAGCCTTCTTGTGGGAATTTGAAGGATACGTCCGAAAGTCTTTTATTAATGTGACCTTCTTTAAATGTTCCTGCCATTTCTAAATCTCCGTGTTAAAAATTAATATTTCCTTCAAATTTTATGGCGTATCTTCGGAAGCGATAAGAACGTTACATTCTACCAGGTCGCCGGAAATGCCCGATTCCAAAAGCATTCCAACGATATTGTTAAAAGTGGTCCCTGCTCCGGCGACGGCCTGTCCTGTCGCATCGGAAACAAATTTCGCGCCCCTGGCAAGGGTTGCCCCTAAAAGAACGTGTGTCCGCCCTGCATAAACTTGGGTAACCTCTTCGCCGACCGGGGTACTGGTTCCGGGTTGGGAAACGGCCGAAATGCCGACGGCCAGTTCGTTAGCCCCTGCGATAACGACGCCGTTTTCTGCGGCTCCCTTTTTAATAATTGTCCCGTTAGGGATTACGGCGGTTTCAACAATCGCCCCAAGTCCGAATCTGTCAGTAGACATTTTTAAATCTCCTAGTTAAAATTTTGGTTCGATTATTTTTTGGTTTTCCGTTCGTCCCGCGCCTGGATTAAGGCGTCGGAATAACTAATCGGGTCACCGGCTTTTTTGGCTTCCGAAATTAATTCGTTTGCCCGTTTGCTTTCTTCGGCGTAATCGGTCCCTTCATCGTCGCTGAAATTTGCGTCGCCGGGTTTCTTGCCGGGGTCCGGTCCATTGATTTCTTTTTCGGGGGCTTCGGCGAAATTCCGTAAAATCCCTTTAAGGACGGAATAAGAATCGGCCTTAATTTCTTTCTTCGCGCCGTCTTTGTCTTCCTCGGAATAAGTGATTTCGACGGGTTCGGCCATCGAATAAAGAAGGCTTTTCAATCCGCCCTTGACCATAGCGGGGGTAATAAATTTTACTTTCAAACCTTCGTCGATAAATTTGTCGGCTTCGGAATAATGGCCAGCCTTTTTCTTTTCGGCGTCGGCTTTCTCGGAATATTCCTTTTTCATTTTTTCTTCGGCCGCATCGGTCGCCGTTTTTGTTTCGGTTTTAAGTTTTTCCGCGTAATCCGTGGCGGCTTTGACTTCGGCGGCCTTGGTCGCGTCGGCGGTTGCCTTTGCCTTCATGTCGGCGATTTGGGTCTCGGAATAATCCATCGTTTTTACTCCCGGTTTGGGTTGGTTAAAATTGTTATCGTTAAAATCATAATTTTCGGCGCTCTCTTCGAAGTCGTCCGAAAAATTAAAGTTATCGCTGTAAAGATTCGGCATCCCTTTAACGGCGGGACTTGTCGCGCCTAAGAATGCCAGGTGATGTAAAAAGGGTTTTTTCTCCGCGTTAAATCTAAGCCCAATGGACCGTTTTTTGAACCGGCCGTCGCGGACCATACCGTCAAACTGATTCCAAATCTGCGACCCTTTAGCCAGAAGCCGGTCCCCAACCACTTTAACCCCGTCAATCCAACCCATAGCGGGTTTTTCGTTATGGTCTTTTGTAACATGGCCAAGGGTGATGGGGGGTTCATGTAATTGAGGATTAAAATTTTCGGCTACTTGGGTTAGAACCTCTTTGGTTAAATTGCCTTTCGGGTGATTGGATACCCGCGCAATTTCAAACCAGGATTCTAGTTTACTTTTCGCCATTCCCCATAAAATATATAAAAACGGGGGAAACCAACAAATTTAATGGATTATTCGTCTAAAATAAGGTTTGTTGTGCTAATTCTTCCTCTAAGCGCTTTTGGGATAATTCAACGTATTTAGGCTCTTTTTCAAAACAGATAAATCGGCGTTTTAATTGATGGCAAGCGATCGACGTGGTCCCGGACCCTGAAAAGGGATCCAAAACCAAATCCCCTTCTTTGCTGTAATTATTTAGAACCCACTGAAAAAGAGCGATCGGTTTTTCTGTTGGGTGAATCCTTGTGGTAGGCAACCCTACCCCTTTAATGTTTCCCGGCTTTCCGTATCTATTCCCGTCCCACATATAATCAAAATATTTAGCCAGCCCATTAAAAGAGGTCCAGGCCAGTTCGCCCTGGCTCCTATTTGGATGATGATTCATTTTGTTCCAGAAAAGAAAGTCTTTGCAAGGCATTGTCCACAAAAAAGGAAAGTAATTCCCCCCCCAAATCACTTGGTTTTTGCTCACCCTTTGAATGTCTTTAAACTGTTCAAGGCTGAAGGGGGTGGAATCCCAGCTACTTTTTATATAACCCGAATTACTATTAACGTTCAATGTGCCGTTTTTTGCAATATCTAACCCGTAAGGGGGATCCGTTAAAACCAAATCCACCGATTTGTCTGGGATCCGTTTCATTAATTCCAGGCAATCGCCTTGGATTATTTGGTTTTCCCATTCCTTCATGTTGATTTTCCGGGTTTTGGGTATGGTTTGGGTTTTTGGATTTTTTTAATGGATCTGGACAAGTTGTCCATTAATTCCTTGTGGATTTCTTCCCAAGGCTTCGCCTCATATTCGGAGCCCTTCCGGGAAAGGTAGGAAAAAAACGACGCCCGAAGTTTTCGGACGAAGCCGTCCCATTCCTTACAAGCCATGAAAAAATCATCGGCGTTATTTTTATGGGATTCCATAACACCTAGAAAAGTTTTGATCGTCGAAGCGCGGTCGGGGTAGGCGCGTTCCGTTGGAATGTCCCGCATCATTGTAAGCAAATAATTTAATTCATTTAAAAATTCATTGACCCGGACGGACGCTTGTTGGGCAATCTCATAAGAAACCCCATTTAAATAACTGGTAAAAAAATAAACGTCCTGTTTTTTTTCAGGCTGTTTTTGGTTTGGCATTTCCTAATCCTTTCAAATTTTCGATTTGTTTTTCCGCTTTAAAAACAAGACCGTTATAAAAATGGGCCTTCTTTTTTAAATCTACTAACATGGCTTCGGCGATAAAAAGACTTTTTCTGATTTCAAATTTTTGCCCGATTGTTAATTCCATTACTCTGCCTTTGATAGTTCGGGAGCTTCGTTTAATTCTTTTTCTAGTTTCTCCGCACAAACGGCACACCAAACCCTATTTTTTTCTGGCGGATTAATTGAGAGTCCCCACGTTTCCCCTAACACCGGCTTTTTTTTACACCACCAACATTTTGTTTTCCTGCTCTCCCATATTTTTAACGCGCTTTTGTTTAGGGGCACAAAGTTTTTTTTAAAATGTTTTATGTTAATAGTTCTTTTCCCAGTTACATGGTCGCAATTTTCACAATGATTTTTACTTAAAACAACGGTTTTCATTTTTTTCCTTTCGTTAATTATTCATTAAAGCCTTGGCGGCCGGTGAAAAATCTTGCCCCGCCTGGTTGGCCTGGTCCGGTTTCTTTTTCGGGATTCTATATTGAGTATGGGCGACGCTTCCTTTTCCAATATCCATTAACCTCCAATTTCTAACCGCCGCTATCCAGTTGGCATAAGTCGCGTTCGAAGACTCCGAATAATTTTCGGCCCTCGAATACCAGTAAGCGGCTTCGTGAATGTCCCCGCCCAATTTTTTTATCTCCTCAGTAAAAATATTTTTATCGAAAAAAGGTGAAGCCGAAAACGAGTGTTTCGGGGTTTTACCCCGGCCCCCTTTCTTTCCTTCTTTTCCTTCTTTACTTCTTTCCTTCTTACGGGTTTGTAAGCCCTTGGTTTTACGCGGGTTTGGTGTGGTTACTGTTGGGTTACTGTCCGGGTTACTGCCCGACCTACTGTCCGCCTTACTGTCCGGGTTACCGTCCGCATTTTCCCGACTGTAAAAATCTTTTATGGACTTAAACTTAAGTATATCAATGACTAAGAAGCCGTGTCGATTTCGTGGCCTTTGTACCAAAATGTACTTCTTTTCCAATTGTTTTAGCGTAGAATAGACCGTGTCGCGCCGCCATTCGTAAAACTCGGCAATTACAACCGCCCTGGTTTCGACCCGGCCTTTATTTGGGGGATTGAACCGGGCGCGGCTTAATAGGTACAAATAGAGCCGTAAGGCGTTCCCTGACATTGTCCGGGTGTGTTCAATGAATCCACGGGACAACGGGAAGTAGGTTTCTTTTTCGTCCATAATAAAAAGAGGGCGGGGAAAGTGAGGTCAGCAAGAAAACACAATCCCAACGGTCGGACAAACGCCAAAACCGCTTTTTTCGCCTTTAAATTACAAAAATTTGTTTGGAGGTTTGCTGACCATAGACCCAATATTAATTATCGGTGTGTGTGTGTCAAATAAAAAAGCCCCGACCGTTTCCGGGCAGGGCTTTAAGCGTTTTCTTAGCCTTTAGACGGGCGCGACCCGCGCGGAATTAACCGGGGGGCCTCTTGCTAGCCAGCCTGTCGGAGAAAACCAAGCGGCTTTTTCCTCGGGCTGTTCGCAGTTGCCGCGTTGTACGAAGGACAAATAATCCCCAAGCCCGAAAGCCCAATTAGAAAATTTTACCAACGCCTTAAACACGGGCTCCCAAATCCTAAAAACAAAGAACATTAGAATTTGTATCATCATACTTTTAATATAAATAAAAAACCCCGGAACCGAAATTCCAGGGTTAAAACCAACCAACGGCCGGGAACCGAAATTCCAGGTTATAAACTCGCCAAAGGCCGGGAACGCTTTTTCCAACAAGTAATCGGGTCGCCCCGTCGGGTAACCAAGCGTTTTTTTTAGATCCTTAATATAAATAAAAAAGTCGGGGGTGAGGTTATGATCGGCACATTTGAGGTTTCAGCAACCCGAAAACCGAAGTCATTCGTTACCTAAAAGACGCACCCTCCCCGACCTAAAATTTTTTGAAAACCAAAAGACCGGAAATTGTTTCGAGCAATTCCCCGACCTTTTTAGGCGACCGGGAAAAGTGTTTTATCATTACTCCCCGGTGATTAATGACCAGGTTTAGGCGGGTATCTCCGGCGTCGGTTTTGTCCAGGCCGAAAAAATATTCGATATAGGTTTCTTGGCGGGTGTCTACTTTCTGCAGGAAGTCCCTAAAAACAGCAATGGGGCGACGGATTACGGCCGACGCGATTTCGATACGGGTTGTTAAATCCACGTCACCCAAAAGCCTTTTAGAATTGTAAGCGGTATACCAATCCTGTTTTAAAAATTCGTTTCGGTTGTCCCGCTTTTTAATAAAATTTTCTTCGTGTACGGCAAGGGAAGGCAGGGCCAATAAAAAAGAAAGAGCGTCTTTTCGAAGCTGTTTTCCCGTCGCGGAAAAAACGTCGGCCATCGTTTCGTCTTCCGGGTCTTCCTGGAAATTTGTTTTTAAACTATCAAGTATTTTTTTTGCGAAGGGGGTTATTAATGAAATATGGGAAACCGGATTAAACGTTCCGAACGCCCGGACCAATTCCCCCGCGCCTTGTTGTCCTGGGGGATTGAAAGCACCGTCCCAACCTTTATCGGCCGTCGCGGTCGCCTGTTTTGAAACCGGTATCCCCGCCGACGTTTGTTCGGTCTTAACCGTTTTGTCGATTTGTTTTTTCGTTTGAACATCTAAACCGCGTCGGCTGATTTGGCCTTGGGTTAATGCCCTGGCGACGCACCGGCACCGGTGGCCATTGGGGGGGTAATTCCCTGACCAAAAACTTGAATCTTGGGCGGCGACCTTCCCGTCCATTATTGCATGGTTCGGCCGGACCCTGTCGTCCCTAAACGTGATGTATTCCAAAAACGGTCTTAAAGTCTTTTGGGTTTGTTGTTGGTTAAACCTGCCCCGGCTATACGCGTTCTGGGCGGCGTTCCTGTAAACCAGTTCCGGCGCGGTCACCCTTTGCAGTAACCCGGACGCCCTCAATTCGGCGGCGAAAACTTTATAAGGCTTGCCCTCGTTAAGGGCCCGTATTGCTGAATTTAAAATGGTGTCGATTGATCGGTTGGTCAAATCCCCGGCGACTGAAAAGGCTTTTAATTTGGAACGGAAGTCCAGGTCGTTAAAAGTATTTATGTCGATTACCTGACGCCGACGCGCTTCCCTCAATGCGTCTTTGAAGGGTCCGGGGACCTGGCCGACTTTAATTTCAATAGCCATTATTTATATGTTGGTGTTTTGCCCTTTTAACGGCTTTAAATAAAAAAGTCTAAGTCCTGGCCACAAAAGGCCCAACAAACAATAAACCCACCCCGAAATTTTTATACACTCCTCCGGCCCCCATTGAAGCCAGCCATTATCAATTTCCCGCGCCATTCTTTTGTCATAAGGCAAAATAAGTACCTCGTCCCATGCCCCACCTTTGGCCCACGACTTGGGTAATTCTGGCCTTGTGTTCAAATCTTCTTTTACTGTTTCGACCACCTGGCCGAATGAAAAAGGGTGTCATTGAAAAGGGTCACCGGGAAAACTTTTTCGTTTCCTAAAAACAAACGTTCCCGGCTTTAGTTTTAACACCAATTAAACCTTATCGTTTTGAGAAGCCCAAACCCCGGCTATCTCGAAATAATTTAAGGCGGTCGATAGCACTTCGGATAATTGCCCGTGGTTGACCTGGTCCTTTAATTTCACAATGGAAATAATAAAATCGGCGTAGTCGGTCGCGGCCAACAAAGTGTTTACGATTTCTTTTTGAAGCGGCTTTCCAAGGAACGTTAATTTTGCGACCGTTTCTTCGGCGAAGGCGTCGACGGCATCTTGGACCGGGAAGTCTTCCCCTTCCTGGAAATTTGCGGCCCCGCGTCGTGCCGCTTCTAAGGCTTGGGGATTGGTGGCTTTCAAAGTGCCCCTGTCTTGTGGCCCTCCCTTGCCGGTCGGCTTCCCGCCCCGATTGTTTCGGATATTGGTATCTTCGGCGCTGGTTGGGATTTTAGAAATTTTCCCGTTGTCGTCGATTACTGTCAACCCATCCAAGGCGGTTAAATCAAAATCTTCATCTTCAATTTTATAGGTTTTGGCAATGTAAGATTTTTTAAACTGGACGCCCAAACTTTCTTTTAGGCTTTTATCCCGTTCGGCGCGTTCGGTGTTAATGTCTTTCGGGTTTACCAGTTCCGCCGTCGGCGCGGGAACATCCTTTCCGAAATTCAAATCCGTTTGCAATCGAAAGACACGGTTTAATCCGTCTTGAACCATTATCCTATCGGAGCCCTGGACGTCCCGCAACATTTCAACATGAAATTTTGTTGCGGCCTGGGAACCGGACTCGGAATTTTCAATCGTTAAGGTTTCCGCTAAAATGGCTTTTGAAATTTCTATGTTCATGGCGTTTTTAAACGTGTTGTAGGCGTCGGAACTTGCGCCCCTGGTTTTCGATTCGATAGTTTCGATCCTGTCGGTTCCTTTGCCGTCGTCCTGAACTACGATAACACCGTTTCGAACCATTTCCACTAAATCATTATGTAACTGGTTGACGTCGTCTTTGCTTTTGGATTGGTCAACGCGGCCGAACAAAAAAGGCATTCCATATTTTTCTAAAAACTCATTCCAAAAACGAATCCCACCTTTTTTAAATTGGTAGGGCCAAAAAACAGCCTTGGCCGCGCGTTCGCCGTATGGGTTCCGGTAACTGCCTTCATTAACGATAGGAATAAATTTATTCAGGGGAATAGGAATAATATCGAAGTCCTGGGACGTTAAAGTCGACTTGATTCCTAAAACATTTTGTTTGGTGTAGCCGAACCATTCGAAGGGCTTGGCCATCAAATCAAATAAAACAATTTCCCCGGCCGGTCTCATTTCCTGGTCGGTTGGAAGCACGTTCCAAAACATTTCCAAATAGGTAGCGCCGAAAAATGGCGCGTCTAAAACTTCCGAAATTACATTCCGCATCCTACCGATATTTGAAATTTGGTCGTCAACCAATCGCCGCGCCTGGTCGGTTCGCTGTGAATTTTTACCGTCGGCTTCCTTCCCTTCAATGATTACCAACTCGGATAATTTGTTGACGCTTTTTCTTTGCATCAATGCGCCGGAAACGTGGGCGTCGGTTTTTGTGTCCCGGTATGCCGCGCCCGGATCTAAATTCGCCTTGCGGATAATTTCGTCGGGGTCGGGAAGGTTATTAAAAATTACCGAAAGGCTGTCGTCAAAATCTTCGTGGACAACCAAATGGACGGAAGGATTATCGCGCCGCCCTTTAAGCGGGTCGAATTGCGGAGACAAACCAAAAAGGCCCCCGGCCGTCCTTAACCGAATGCGTGTTAGAAAACTTTCCAAAGACATATTCCGGCCGGTGGCCGATCCGATTAAAGCCATTTTTTTAACTCCTAATATTTTTTAAAGTCATATGATCCGATTTTTTTTCGTTTTACTTTTGCCGTTTCAGAATGCGGCCGGATTTTTCCTAACTGTTTAAAACCAAATTCGGCAAGGGAAAGACTGATTACCCGGTCGTCGTTATTGGTCCCGGTCGCTCCCAACTTGCCGTCCTTTTCTTCGAAAACCGACATTTCCGAAAAGTGATTTATTGAATAACTTATTAATTCGTCGGTCCTTAAAGCTTCGTCCAGGTCGCCGGTAACCAGATATTTTTTGTTGGCCGTGGTTAAAAATCCAAGTTCCCTGGTTTTCTGCTTCTTTTCATAAAATAGATTTTTATAGAGCAAATCCCCTTCTAATCGAAGCAAAATTCCAAATCCGTCCTTATTCCTTTCGACAACCATTAGGGCGTTATAATACCACCGGCCAAACTGATTTAATTTTGTTGCGAAAATATCGGGCTTCCAATGGCCGTGAAGGGCGGCCGCGTGGATACCCCCAACCGCTTCCCCCGCCGTGTCCTTAACGATCATATCGGCCGAACAAAAATCCCCGTGTTCCTTTCCTTCGGCCGTGTCGACTCCCAACGCCGAATAATTATCCCAAGGTGTTGAATGGGGAAATTCCCAAACCTCGACTTCAAAGTCTTCCCCTTCCCTGGCTTCTTCGAAAACAATTTGCCCCTCACTTTCGACCAGGCGGCCGCGTAGACCGTCCCTAACCTTCTTGGACTTGTGTTCAATGACAATTTGATGGAAACGGCAATAACCCGACCCGATATAGGAAATATCTAATTCCTGGGCGACCTGTCGGGGGTTTAGCGACTCCCTGACTTCGGCGTCGTACCATGAAGACCGTAAACGGTGGTCGGTGATTTGGTGCTTTTCATTTATGTAAAATCCAAACGGGGAACGGCGGTCCATTGGCAAATCGGGGACGTCGATTCGCTTTCCATTGTCGGCGATATAATAAAGGTCTTCCGTACATTCCGGGTTTTGGGTCCAATGCCAAGTGTGAACGCGGGTCGTTTTCTTGTCCCGGATTTGTTTAAATAATTCCAAGCCGCGCGGGGTGCTATTCCGGTGGACGCAATTTGAAACGTGCCTTAAATTTATTTCCAATCCCGATTTAATCCGGGCCGATATGGCCGCGTATTCGTCCACAAGAACGGCGCTCTTTCTGCCCGACCGCCCGACGTCTTCGGTCGTCGCCTTTCCGATCATCGAATTATTATTGGTTGGGTGTAAAATTCTTAAAAAGACTTTGCCGTGTTTTTCGTAATCCCATTGAA
>SDBT01004758.1_pt1 | contig 22968 bp, 24 predicted proteins | sample 2277101 | NCBI WGS metagenome assembly SDBT01 (sample SAMN10404973, study PRJNA504765) | marine sediment metagenome | isolation source: marine sediment core GS10_PC15, 103 cmbsf | place: Arctic Ocean: Southern Knipovich Ridge | collected 2010 | reverse complement strand
CTCAAATGGATTGAGACACTCTTCACCAATAACTAAAGCTTTTCCCAAAGTTGTTTTGAATGAATGTATGAGGGACTTTTCACGCAAATCAGAATTAATCAATGAGCCTACAGCACCAATCTTTCCAACAGCACCAATAAGAATTAACATCTCAATCCTATTTTGTAAGAGGATATCTACTACATCCCCCTTTTTCAAGCCTAGGGAGAGAAAATAATGGGCATATTGATTTACTAATTCATTATATTCCTTATAAGTCAGCTCCTTGTCTTCGAATTTTATGGCTACATTATTTGCGAATTGTTCAGCATTTCGTTCAATAATTGTCCCAAAAGAAATCTCCTTTTCACCTGTGATTTTGAAAAGTTTATCATAGAACTCTCCACAATCTCTATTAAATTCCTTACGTCGTTTTCGAAACTCCTTTCGATCAATCAAATCTAAAGATTTTTCAGTTGTATTATTTGACATATTTCTGCAAAATTAATGTAAAGAAATAAAGTTTGAGATGAATAAGACTAAAAATGAAATGTGAAAGATAAATAAAAAATAGTTTTAAAACAACTGACTCATATTATTTATTCAGTTTGAAGCTTACTTTTCCAAACATTAGTTGTTTCTGCTTTCTTTTCCAAAGCTTTATTTAGATAGTAGCGGACGAGGTTGGCTCTTGGCTTAACTTCAACTATTGTTTCGTAATATTTAATAGCCTCTTCTAAATGTCCAAGCTCATCATGAATAAGACCCTTTTCAAAGTGGGAACTTAGATGCATAATATCAATCTCAGTGACTTTATCGAATATTTCTAAGGCTTCATCATATTTTTTGAGCTCTTTTAACAATAAGCCTTTATTGTAGTAAGCTTTTGTTTGTTCAGGTTCAATTTCTATAGCTTTGTCATAAATTTTTATTGCTTCCTCGGTATCATCCATTTTATCGAGAAGGACTCCTTTTTGATTCAAAATTTCATAGTTACTCGGATCTAATTCTAATGCATCATCGAAGAGTTTTATTGACTCCTCTAAATCTCCTAATTTATAAATTTTTAACCCATCTTTAAATAATCTTTTTACTTCCTTTTTAATTTGACGTGGTGTCAACTCAGCATCTTTTGTAATATTTTCGGACAAATTTCATACCTTTAATTTTTTTTTTATTGTTAAAATAAATAATGTTTCACGATATATTACTTTATATAGGTTTTTTATTTCAAAGTATGAAATATGAAATAAGGCAATTGGTATGACTCCTATTAGTAAAAAATTTCTTCTTATTGGTGTAGATCAAGCAATACCATATCTTCTTAACAAATTTTTAGACAAGAGTTTATTACCTAATATAAAAAATTTATTAGAAGAAGGGGTTTATACTGAAGCCTACTCATGTCCTCCATGTGACACTCCTACTAATTGGACAACTATTGCCACGGGGGCAACAACAGCTGTTCATGGAGTCACAAGTTTTTATTTACATATTCCTAGTGAACCTTTTGAGCTAACATTTGAGCAGAGATCAAGAACTCAATTATCAAGAAATTGTAATGCAGAATATATATGGGATGTTGCAGATAAAAAGGGATTCACTCCTTATGTGATTAATTATCCGAGTGGATGGCCAAGTAAATTTAGAAAAGGTGCTATGTCTGTACTTATCTGGCCAATTCCTGAATCACTTCCAAGGGTTCTCTCATATCCTAGATTATTTAAATATTCTCAAAATTCAAAAGATTCTTCTTTAACTATTGTTAATGCATCAAATTCAGCAAATGAATTAAAAAGTAAATCTGACATTTTGGAAATATCTATGATAATAAATTTGAGTCCCAATAAAAAATCTAGCGAAATAAAGGTATATCTCATTGATTCTAATTCCAAAGGTTATGATTCAATCGCTATAAGTGATGATAGAGCTAACTATAAAATAATTAAAAAAAATGAATGGAGTGATTGGATTAAGTTAGACCTTGATACCAAGCATGGTTTATTACCTTCCTTATTTAAAATTAAAATAGAAAAAATTGATCCGAAGGGAACATTTATTCACCTGAAGACTTCTAGCATATATAATACAAAAGGATGGACAACTCTTGATGGTTTAGGTGAGGGGCTTATAAGAAATGCAATGGATTATGATCTTACTCCAAAAGAACAAAAAATTGAATATAAGTTTGAAGGTGAAGTTGATCAATATCTATCGTACGCGCAGAAAGAAGCACTTACACTCGAAAAAGCAATAATTTATGGTAAGAAGAAATTAAAATGGGACTTCTGTTTTTTTCATATTCACCTTTTAGATAGTGTTAATCATAAAGAACTCGCTTATTTGCATGAAGGATCACCCCTTCATTCAAAAGACTCAACTGAAAAGGCAGAGAAGAATGTTAAAACCGCCTATAAAATAATTGATAATCTTGTTGGGTCATTAATGAAATCTTGTGTTGACAAAGATACTATTGTAGCATTTGTTTCTGACCATGGAGCCTTACCTGCTTGGAAGATTGCGAATCTTTCCTCCTACCTCATGAAAGAAGGTTTATTAAACTACAAATGGAATAAAACTAGGAACAAGTATATAGTTGATTGGGATAAAACACAAGCGTTTCCATATTTCGAACCTCCCTTTATTTGGGTTAATCTTAAAGGAAGAGATCCAAATGGAATCGTTCCTCAATCTAAATTTGAATCGACTAGAGATGAAATTATTGAAAAACTTTACGAAATGAGGGATCAAGAAACAGGAAACAAGGTTATAAGACTTGCTCTTAGGAGAGAGGAGGCAGCATATTTGGGATTAAATGGGGATAGAATAGGAGATGTGGTATATTTCTTAAATCCTCCCTATGAAATATATGATGAAAAATTTGAACATCTTAATTGTTCTGAAGTCTCACGAAAACACTTTAAATACACTAACGTTTATGATGCTAAAAGGTGTTTTGGGGCGCATGTTTATTATCTTCCCACCGAAAAATTTGGAAATTTTTCAAATAGCGTGCCATTAATTATGAGCGGACCTGGCGTGAAAAAGAATATCAAATTAAAAAACCCCGTGAATTTAGTAGATCTTGCTCCAACTCTTTCTTCTCTTCTGAAAATTCCTAAACCTAAAAATTCTGAAGGAAAGGTACTTTACGAACTGCTTGAATAAGAGAATTGTTTTTAATAAGATTAAAAAAAATAAGGTAGAACTATTCTTTCTTTTTCTCTTTAAGTGCTTCTTTTGCAAATAATCTCTGTTTTAGTTTAACCAAGCCGGTTTCCTCATCGAATTCTAAAATATTCACATTCGCCAATTCATTTACAGCTCTTATTACAAATGCCCCAGCTATGCCGGTTGTATTCTTTATTTCCTCTCTAGTCAGTTCTTCCTTTTCTCCGTGAAGAGACAGAAGAATCCTATAATGTGGTTGCCCCTGCCATATCTTCTCAATTAATACAGCATATATTGATAAAAGACCTTTTATTCTCTCAAAATTAAATCCTGCTTCTTGACTTTCTTCCGCAACTTTCGCTAATTTGCTTAATTCAAATTTAAGACTCTCATATTCATCCAGTAATTTCATCTGTTCTTGTGTCAAATCGCCTATTTTTTCATCTCTTTCTTGCTTCTCTTTTTCTAGATTTATTTTATCCTGTTCTAATTGTTTTGTTTCTTCTTCTAATTGTTGCTTTTCCTTTTCTAATTTACTTTTATCAATTTCTAATTCTGTCTTATCTCTCTCTAATTCAGCTTTTTCTTTTTCTAATTCAGCCTTTTCTTTCTCTAACAATGTCTTATCAGATTCCAATTGTATCGTTTCCTTTTCGAATTGGCCTTTTTCTTTTTCTGATTGGGCTTTCTCTGTTTCCAATTTGGATTTGTCATTCTCAAGTTGTCCTTTTTCTTTTTCAAGTGATGACTTTTCGCTGCTTAGGGAATCCTTGTCTTTTTCAAGATTTATAAGCTCATTCTTCGCTTTAAGCAACACTTCCGTAAATTGTTTCATATTTTCTTCTACGGCTTTGAGAGTTTCATCTATAACTTCTGAAGTCTTTTTTTCTTCCGACATTGAAATCAATTTATATTTATCTCATAAATAATATTAATATATTTAATCGGATTTACAAATTAAAAGATTTCTAAATACAAACTTTTCACTGTAATATTAGAATTGTATAATTTAAAAATAAAAACTTAAAATTCAATCATAGAATTAATTAAATTATGACTGAAGAGGATAAGGAAAAAAGTCAAAATAAACGAATGATATTTGGAGTGTCAGTGCCAGTTTTTATAATGGGACTTGTGTCTCTTTTTACCGACATTTCTAGCGAAATGATTCAAAGTATCTTACCTCTCTTCATTCTTTCTATAGGAGGCACAATCTTAATCTTAGGGATAATTTCAGGTGTGACGACTGCGTTATCTAACATCTTAAAGGGATTCACGGGATGGTTGAGTGATAAAGTAAATAAAAGAAAACCATTTGTGGTTGCAGGGTATACGATATCAAATTTGGCGAAGCCCTTTATTGGCTTTAGTCCATCTTGGGAGTTTGTATTAGGACTTAAAGCAACAGATCGTTTTGGTAAAGGATTAAGAACATCTTCAAGAGATACACTTATTTCTTACTATGCTGTAGAACGGGGAAAAGCTTTTGGACTGCACAGAGCCATGGATACTACAGGGGCAGTTATTGGATCGCTTATAGCATTTTTACTTTTATTTTGGGCCTATTCATACTCCGAGATAATTTTCTTCTCATTAATCCCCGGTATAGCAGCTATCGCTTTAATTTTGACCATAAAAGATGTGGATCCAACCAAAATGGATAAAACAAAATCAAGATTCTATGGGCATCCTAAGGTAGATGAAATCGATAAAAATTTTGTAAAATTAATTATAATCCTTGGAGTTATTGAATTTGCGAGTTTAGATATTACTTTTCTTATTATTCGTTCAACCGATTATATCCCAAATGAAACCATATTTCTGATCCCTCTCTTTTATCTTCTTACAAATATAGTTTATGTCATCTTCGCTCCTATAAATGGTTCGATATCGGATAAAATAGGGAGAAAACCGGTAATTGTATTAGGATTATCTGTATTATTAATCTCATGTGTAATATTAGCATTTCCTACTGATATTTCACTGAATTCTTTAATAGTAATAGTTTTAATTTATTCTATGTTCGGTTTCTATTTAGCTTCAGTAGATCCCATATCAAGAGCGTATATAGCAGATTTAGCCGGCAAAAATAAAAGAGGCAGAGCTTATGGATATTATTATTTATCAGTTGGACTAATATCTCTTGTAGAGTCAATAATCTTTGCCTTGCTGTATGAATTTTATTCGTATACATGGGCATTTATTTACATTTCAATTATGTTGTTTATATGTATAGTCGTATTTGTACTGACTGATTTCTCTAAGATAATTGAGAAAAAAGAAATTACCTAAAATTACTATAATACAAGGAAAATTTATTCTTTAGTCCATAATTCTGCTAAATTAATTATTACTTCACTTGCTTTTTGTAAAGCTAATGTAGGGATATATTCTTTTCTTGAATGAAATAGCATACCTCCTGCAAAGATATTTGGTGTTGGTATTCCTTTCTCGCTTAATTTAGCCCCGTCTGTCCCTCCTCGTATTGAATGAATTTTAACGTCTAAGCCTGCTAATTCGATAGCCTTTTTAGCTAAATCAATAGCCTTTTGTTCCCTTTCCAAAAAAATCAGCATATTTTGGTATTGATGTAAAAAATTTAATTCAATTTTTAATCCTGGATACCGAAGCTCATATAATTTTTTTAAATTCTCCAAATAATTCATACGATTTTGATTCTTTTTCAATTCGAAATCTCTAATAATTAGAGTCGCAGTGGCCTCTTCTTCATTACCTTCTAAATTCATCAAATGATAAAAACCCTCTTTATTTTCTGTATGTTCTGGTGTTTCTGCTTCAGGTAATTCGCAAAGAAATCGACTGGCTATATGAATGGCATTTATCATTAAATTTTTTGCATAACCCGGATGAACAGCTAAGCCTTTAAATTTAATGGATGCCCCCCAAGCATCAAAACATTCCATTTCCAATTGACCCATTTCAGAACCATCTAGAGTATAACAAATTTTAGGTAAAATTTTGCTTTTAATTTTCCTTGTACCCCGACCAATTTCCTCATCAGGTGTGAAACAAATTGTTATTGGGCCGTGTGTTAATTCGGGAAACCTTTTCCATCCAGCACAAGCTGCCATAATCTCTGCAACTCCTGCTTTATTATCTGCACCTAACAACGTATCTCCTTGGGATGTTATAATATCTAGGCCAATATATTCTCCTAATTGGGGTGAATCTGCTATACTCAAGCTGATGTCCTCATTTTGGGAGAATTTTATATCACTTCCATCATAATTTTTATGAATGACAGGTTTCACATCTTTTCCACTTACAGCTTGTGATGTATCTAAATGAGCAATGAAGCCGATTGGTTTGATATTTTCAAATCCTTCACTAGGCGGAAGATAAGCATAGACATAACCATATTTATCATGAATGATATTTTCTAACCCTAAATCTTCTAATTCATTACTTAATAGTTTTCCTAACTCCAATTGATTTTCGGTGGATGGAAATGAAGGTGATTTTATATCGGAAGTTGTCCAAATTCTCACATACCTTAAAAACCATTCCAATGCTTCATTTAATAAGAAGTCTTGTATTTCTTTAGAACACTTCATATTTACTCCCGCATCATTATTTACTTTTAAGTATAATTAATTGTTATGGGTATTAGAACAATTTTAAATTTACTAAACTTATTAATTAAAATATTCATCAAATACTATATAATTAATAATAATTTTCGAAAAAACTAAAAAAATTTGGTTTAAAAAAATGGCTGAATTAACGCAGTATGAAATGATGACGGGAATCATTCTCTTTATAGTGATGATTCTACAATTTGGTTTATTAGTAGTTTTATTGACAAAATATTCCTCTACAAAAGATAAGAGAATTCTCTATTTTTCTCTTTTTTTGGGATTCGGGACTCTGGCGTTCCTCGCTATTTCAATAAATTTCATAAACATTCTTGTAACTGGAAATTCCATAGGAGCTTTTCCATATCTTCTCATAGCATTTGGAATCGGCCCACTCTCAGTTCTATTTTGGGTGATCCTGGCGACCGAACTTATGTATCAAAGCAAGAAAAAAATAATTCTTGGAATTTTCTTAATTTATTGGATAGTAGTGAGGATAATGTTCTTTTATTTACTATTTACGGATATTGACTCGCTCGCCACAAATATTTGGATTGGAGGTTCACAACAGGGCATCTTTTTACGAGTTGTTCAAGTAATACGACTTCTAATAATCTTAGTATTTAGTATTTTATTTTTCCGAGAATCCCATAAATCTGAGAATAGAGAAGTGAGATTAAAAGGGACGTTGTTTCTTTTAGGAGTTCTTAATTTAGTTGGAGGTATGTTGTTGTACAGCATAACCACAAATCCTGTTTTTATGCTGATCTTTATGATACCGGCATTACTCTTCGTTTACGTATCTTTTGTGATGCCTCAAAAACTTCGGGCGTATTTGATAAAAGAATAAATATAATCTACTAACACCTTTTTTTTTTATTTATTTTTATAGAATGGTTTTGATAGTTATATCAAAACTTTAGAGGGTTAATGGGCTCCTTTGGAAGTACAGCTGGTTTACTGCTCACGAGCATATTGGTGTATTTTTTCTCTTTACAAATTGTATTCTTAATCTTTGCACTGATACTATTAATTGACCTACCTATAGTCTACAAATACGTGATTGAGACGAAGGGCACAGACTTAAGTGATCTTACTATAGTTATATAAATTAATTTCCAATGTACTTAGGATCTCTTTTTTTTAAAAACGATTTCATGCCTTCTCCAAAATCTTTAGTGCGAATATTTTTACAATACAATTTGAATTCATGATGTAAAGAGGGTATCATTTCATTAAATTGTGAGAAATTTAACATGGTTTTATTGTAACCCAAACATTTTGTTGGAAGGTTAGCAAGATTGTTTAGATATACTCTAGCTTTCTCTCTGAACTCTGATGCGGGATAAATTTTAATTACTAACCCAATATCAAGGGCTTCTTTAGCATCAAGATGTCTTCCACTCATTATTATCTCTGTAGCTCTGCCAAAACCTACTATTCGAGGAAGAAGCCAACTTGCCCCGCATAATATAGCTTATAATATTGATAATAACCAGTATTTTATTTTTCCGAGAGTCCCATAAATCTGATAATAAAGAAGTGAGATTAAAAGGAACCTTGTTTCTTTTAGGTATGCTTGTTTTAGTCGGAAGCGCGCTATTGTACAGCATAACTTTAAACCCAGTTTTTATATTGATATTTGTGATCCCCGCTTTAATCATCTTATATGGTTCTCTAACGATGCCAGAATTTGTGAAACGGAGACTTATAAAAGATAACGAATAATTAATTACCATCTTTTTTTTTATCTATTTTATAATTCTAATTTGTTCGTTATCGACATATGCGTAAAAACAATTTAAAATAATTATAAATAGAAGTCTATGCTAAATACCATATAATCACAATAGTTTTAGAAAAAGTGAAAAAAATGGCTGAATTAACGCAATATGAAATGACCACCGGAATTATTCTCTTTATAGTGATGATTCTACAATTTGGTTTAGCAGCAGTTTTAATGGCAAAATATTCCTCTACAAAGGATAAGAGAGTTCTCTATTTTTCTCTTTTTATGGCATTCGGGACTCTGTCGTTCTTAGTTATTTCAATAAATTTCATAAACATTCTTGTAACTGGAAATTCCATCGGAGCTTTTCCATATCTTATCTTAGCATTTGGATTCGCCCCAATCTCAGTTCTATTCTGGATGATCCTGATGACCGAACTCATGTATCAAAACAAGAGAAAAGTAATTTTGGGAATTTTCTTAATTTATTGGATAGTTGTAAGGACAATATTCTTTTATTTGCTATTTACGGATATTAACTCGCTCGCCACAAATATTTGGATTGGTGGTTTGCAACAGGGCATCTTTTTACGAGTTACTCAGTTTATACGACTTCTAATAATCTTAGTATTTGGTATTTTATTTTTCCGAAATTCGCACAAATCTGAGAATGAAGTAGTGAGATTAAAAGGGACGTTATTTCTTTTGGCAATTCTTATTATGGTTGGAGGTATGCTCTTATACACCATAACCCAATTTCCTACTTTTATTCTGATTTTTATGATACCGTCCTTACTCTGCTATTACGGATCACTAGCAATGCCAGAATGGCTAAAATCTCGCTTGATAAAAGAAAGCGAATAAGTATGGATCCAAATTCTGAAGTTTCAACTCAAAGATCGGAAAAGTACTTCAAATACTTAGTGTTCATTCTTATACTCGTTCTAATATTAGATAACTATACTCAATTTTATTCCAGTGTAATTCCTTCAAAGATAATCGAAGAATTTTTAGGAGGTTATCCTCAGAACGAAGCGAATTATATTTTTACTATTTCTTTAGCAGTTGTTTCAATAGGATCTTATGTTGTGTTTGTTGTATGGTATTCTGCAGATAAGGTCGGAAGAAGGTTTCTATTGGTGTTATCTGTGTTTGGAATGGTAGCTGCATCTATAGGTATTCTGTTATCGAGGAATATAGTGGAGTACACAATCTATCGTTTCCTTCTGGGGATTTTTGTTGGTTCAGATATTTGGTTGATTTATATAACGGAGGAGTCTCCTCCTGAAAAGAAGGCGTTCTGGACCAACATTGTCCTAGTCGGTGGGATGGTTGGTGTAATTTTAATGCCGATTTTCCGCTCAATATATATAACCGATACATCTCCAGTAGGAGCTTGGAGAGGTATGACTTATTTTTCAATAATATTCGGAATTCCATTGGGTATCTTGGTTGCGCTTACGGTCAAAGAAACCTCAAAATTTCAGGAAATCAAGGATAATAGGTCAACAACCAAAGATAGAACAAAAGTCTTAAAAAAGAATCTTAACATTATTTTTAAATCAGAAAAAGAACGTCGGAGTGCATATATCGCAATTCTAATTATATCCCTAATTAGAGCCATTGTAGGTGTATTTATATCACTAGGCGAACTATATATGTCTAATAGTCCTTACTTGAATGAAGGGGACATCAATATTGTGGTTTATGTATTAGGTGCTTCGGTTATTGCGGGATTTCTAATGACAGGAATGTTGGCAGATAAAATCGGAAGAAAACCATTATTTTACATATTTTTCATAATGCTAACTATAGGAGCTTTAATTTTTATTTATGGAGCAGTAACGCCAGGTATCGCTTTAATTTTGGTTTGTATAGGTATGAGTTTGATAAATGTTGCATATTGGGGACTATATGTTATTCTTAGTATAGTTGTAATCGAACTAATACCCACCGAAGCAAGAGGGACTGGAAATGGCTTTAGAGGTTTAATGGGTTCATTTGGAAGCACAATTGGTTTACTACTCACGGGCGTATTAGTGTATTTTTTCTCTTTACAAATTGTATTCTTAATCTTTGCACTGTTGGTATTAATTGACCTACCTATAATCTACAAATATGTGATTGAGACGAAGGGCACAGACTTAAGTGATCTTACTATAGTCAATTAGATTAATTTCCGATGTATCTAGGGTCTCTTTTTTTTAAAAACGATTTCATTCCTTCTCCAAAATCTTTAGTACGAATATTTTTACAATACAATTTGAATTCATTGTGTAAAGAGGGTATCATTTCATTAAACTGTGAGAAATTTAACATGGTTTTATTATAACCTAGACATTTAGTTGGAAGCTTAGCAAGATTCTTAAGATATTCTCTCGCTTTCTCTCTGAATTCTGAAGCAGGATAAATTTTGGTTACTAAACCAATATCAAGGGCTTCTTTTGCATCAAGATGTCTTCCGCTCATTATTATCTCCGTAGCTCTGCCAAAGCCTACTATTCGAGGAAGAAGCCAACTTGCCCCACATAATATACATTGTGCTCTTAATACTCGGTGATCTCCAATTTTTAAATTATCTGCGCAGATGCGAATATCAGAGGCTAAGGCTAATTCAAATCCCGCTCCAAGGCAGTAACCATGGAGCAAGGTAACTACTGGTTTTTGAATTTCTCGAACAAGATATAACAGTCTTTGATGGGGTATTTTTGATCCATCCTCTAATTCTTTAAATCTTACACCATCTGGCCCCATACCTTTTAGATCATCCCCTGAACAGAAAGAACTGCCTTTACCTTCAATTGCTAACACTCTTAATGCATTATTTTTCATGTTATTTTCAAGAACATCAACAATTTCCATAATTAAGGGATATTGTAATGCATTAAGTTGTTTTGGCCGATTAAGAGTGATAGTACCAATACCATCTTCAAATTTGTATATAATATATTCATAGTTTGTTTCTGAGATGATTAATCCCTCCTTGTTTTGACAAATAATTGACTTTTTTTTGCAATTGATAGGTTATATAATAAATGTTTATTTTTAATTATGAATTAGAGCTAATTAAAAAATTTAATTAAATATTAAAAGTGAACTAAATGGATCTTGAAGAAGTAATTTATAAGAGAAGGACTATTCGAAGGTTTAAACAGGACCCTATTCCGCTCGAAACATTAAAGAAACTAGTTGACTACGCTCGAGTCGCACCTGCTGGAAGCAATATTCAAGCCTTAGAATACGTAGTTGTAAATGGTGGAGAGATTGCAGAAAAAATGTTCCCTTTAGTAAGATTTGCAGCATTCTTACCTAAAGAACAAAAGCCTACTATAGAAAATAAACCTATGGCTTATATTATCATTCTTGTTAATACCGATATAAAAAAGAGCTTAATTGAATATGACATTGGGGCGGCAGTCGAAAATATTCTCTTAGGAGCTATAACTTTTGGATTGGGTTGTTGTTGGATGGCCAGTATTAACGGAAGAAAGATTAGATCTTTGCTAGAAATTCCAGATAATTATGAAGTTGTTCATGTTATAAGTATGGGCTTCCCTGATGAAGAATCAGTAACGGAACCTTATAGTGATTCTTTTAAGTACTGGAAAGATGAAAGCGGGAAAATGCATGTCCCCAAACGAGCCTTGGATGATATAATTTTTAAGATATTCTAATAATAATTTTGTAAACCTCTTTTTTTTAATATTTTAAGTTTTTTCTGGATTTAAAAGAAATTTTTGATTTTGGTTTTTAGATAGAATGAGGAAAAGATTATATATATTTTAGAGTATAAATTATTAAGGTGGAATAGAAATATACCAGTAGTAATAAAAATATAAAATGTTATTCTAATTAAAAATGGAGATTAACAGAGAAGAGATTAGGAAACAATTTAAAGATTTATTCAATTATTCTTTAGATTTTATATATGTTAGTGATCTGAAAGGTAATTTTATTGATGCTAACGATATAGCTTTAAAGACACTTGGATATGAAAGAGAAGAAATCTCAAACATTTCTTTTCAAAATTTGGTCGATGAGGATGATTTAAAAATAGCTTTAGAAAATACTAGAGATTTATTGCAAAAAGGGAAACAAGATCAACCAGGAATTTTCAAACTGCGAACAAAAGACGGCAATTATGTATATATTGAAACTTACGGCATCCCTATAAAAAAAGAAGGAAAAATTTACGCAATTTTTGGAATAGCTAAAAATATTACTGAGCGGAAGATTGCAGAACAACTATTAAAAGAATCAGAAGTAAGATATCGCGGTCTTTATGAAAATACCCCTTTTACTATATTATTAATCAATTCAAAGGGAATAGTTGTTGATTGTAATCCTAGTACTCTTGAAATATTAGGATATGAAAAAGATGAAGTAATTGATAAAAAAATTCAAAAACTTCCAGCTCTTAATTCAGAAGATTTAACTACTATACTTGATCTATTTAAACGAATGATATCTGGAGAAAAATTGCATCGTGTCGATTTAAGATTAATAAAAAAAGACGGAAATACAATATGGATGAATTTACAAGCTTCAAAACTAGAAATCAATGATGAATCGTACGTTCAAGCAATTCTACATGAAATCAAAGAATCCACGGTAATATCTAAAGATAAAGCATAATGTGTGAAAATTAAAAAAAAAAAGAAAATTGTATTGTTAAGTATATTACCAAATCTCAAATCTTTCGTTAAGTTTTGCTCCAACAACTATAATATAAGGAACAAGCATATCCCATAAACCCTGAAGTGCATTTAATACAATAACCATAATAATCCAGTATCCTAACCCTGCCATAGGCAACCCAAGAGCTATGTAAAGAACAATATTGATAGGGACCATAATCACAATTCTAATTACAATAGCTATTACACCACTAACAAAGTAATTTTTCCGATCTAATAATACATCACTCCCCACTTCTGGTTTATATAACTTTTTTAAGAGTGTGGGAACAATTATCATTGGGAGAGTCGCACATAATTTAAGTAAAGGTCCAATCGGAGCAAAAGGATCAAAAAACATTAATCCAATCATACCGATAATACTACATAGAATCCCTGCTACTGGACCGAAAATTATAAAGCACAGAATCCAAATGATTGAAACTGGATCAAAATAGGCAAATCCTTCTGGTGTTCTTGGCAAAAACGCTGCTAATACGGCAAATACTATGGAAAGGGCTCCAAACACGGCAGCTCCTGCTAATTGTAATGTCGTTTGGGAAGTTTTACTTCTAAAAGATTCTTTTTCAGCTTCTGACATTAGAGTCACTTACTCATTTTTGAATAAAATTAATTCTATTTATTAAGAAATGAAAATTTGATTAATATTTAAAATTGTTTGAAAATAAAAAATATCTTTTATTAGCATTTAACTTTAAGAAAAATAAAAATTGATTAAGTATTTTAACAATTTTCATATAAAAGTTGATACTATTTAGCCCCTTCTGAAGTTATTTTGAAATTTTAAAAAAGATAGACTTATACTAAGAGAAAAAAACCTCACCAAATATGGGTAGAAATTATTTTAAATTGCATTCTAAAATAAAACTTTAGGAGATTTCAATGTTCATAATTGTATCTTTTAGCATTAAAGCCGCTTGAAAATTAGGATCTATTTCTAAACATTTAATACAAGCATCAAGCGATTCAGTATAATTTAATTTATCATAAAGATTTTTTGCTAATCTATACCACGCTAAACTATATCTGGGATTGACCTCTAATGCTTTCCTCTCATGTCCATTAGATCCTCTCTCCATTGCTCGCTTTAAAGTGAGTATTGAATCTGGATATTCATCGGGGGGGATAGTGGAATTGAGATAAAACTCTTCTAGATAAATTAGAGAACAAATCTGTTCTGGAATGAAATTAATACTTTTACACTGAAAATAAGAATCTTGGTTATTGCTATAGATAATATCTCTATTGGGATAACTAGCTATATAGATTCCAACAATATGACCACTACTATTTATCTTAAAGAAGCAGTCTTTATTATAGTATTCTACAACACATGGAGCTTCTTCCTCTAAATCAATTTTTTTTAGAGTCCGACCATCAAGATCTTCTAATAACCACAGAACTATTGCATCTGTGGTACACACACCATCCCTGATATATTTTCTTGTATGGATCTCAACAAATTTTTCAAATAAATAATTATAGAATGGCTCATCAAAAGTTTTAAAAAGTTCTATTAGTCTTAATTTGGGATAAGCTGATTTTTCATGCTGAATTATCCATAAAAGAGGATTCTTACATTTTTTAGGGAATAGTTGGACAATAATTTTAGCTGCTGTATATTGTACAGAAATGTTTCCATCTGAAACTACACAATTTTCGAGAATTTTAAAGATTACTTCCTTTTTATTTCTATCATTCAAAAAAATACTTTTTAGTGCTTCTATGCTTTTAACTCGAATACTTTGATCATCACTCTGTTCAATTAGTAAGAGTAAACTTTCAACTGCTTCACTATTGTTTAGAGTGCCGTCTAATGTATTATTAATAATTCTATCTGGAGTAAGCATAAGATAAATTTTAAATCTAAATTTAAAATTATTATATGAAAATAATAGTATACTCCCAAATTTATTCTTTCTTGTTAAACATCAGAATTGAAATTTCTAGTAAGGTAACAAATTTCTTTGGTTAAGTAATTAAACCAAATTTCTCCTTTTTTCTTAGTTGCGTGAAAGGGGTCTCCTAAAATTCCAGATTTACTGAGATCACTTGTTTTCCAATTAACTAATTTCTCTTTATTATAATTTGGATCTAAAGCGGGAATATATCGGGCATCTCCCTTTTTTAACTTTTTCATATTAACCTTATCTGGAAATAAATATAACATAATAGAGGTTTCAAATTCACCTGCATGACAAATTCCACCGATATCAGAAGTCCTTATCTTTAATAATTCTTCTTTAATTAATGAAAAAGTATGTATGATTAAAATATTATTAGTTTTTAATGTATTGGATGAATTAATAGCTTTTTTATTACCTCCGTGAGCATTTATAAGAATTAATTTAGAATTACATTGATGCTCTACAACTATATTTTCTAATTGAGAGATAAATTCTATTTGAGAAAGAGATTTTGTATTTTCAAATCCTATGTGTTCCAGAGATATCCCTATTTTAATACCTTCATGAACTTTACTTTTAAAAGATTTAGAAATTTCCTGCGCAATTTTTTTTGCTATTAAATAATCTGTATCTGGGGGAAGATGAGGACCGTGTTGTTCATAACTCCCGATAGGTATAAAAATACAATTATTCAATAAAATCAATAAAAAATTTTATTTATTTAATAAAAACGACTTTTTCTTTATTATTTCCTTCTCTTATTACTTTCAAGCAAATATTTGCTTTAGAAATAGCATCTAGAATATTTTCTCCTTCTCCAATCCCTGCTTTAAGCTTCCATGGCTCGTGTTTAGATTCAAAATCCATCAAAATTTTCTCCATTTCTTTTAGTTGCATTGAATTGGGGCAAATACTAATAAAGTTATCTCCCCCATTGAAAAAACACATTGCCCCTATTTTCTCTAATTTTTCCATTAAAGTTACATAACCCTTGTTCAAGGTAAGATAATTAGAATAGAATGGATTTACATCAGTTGCTATCTTTGTATAAAAATTGATATCAATATGAGCAACCATAACATTGTTTATAACCGGAATTTTGTGCCCATTATAAGCAAGTACCTTTCTTCTCGATGATTGAGCGCTTCCTTGCAATATTAAAGCTTTTGAAGCATCAATTTGTGCTTGTATTGGAGTTTTTCCTACTCCTATTCCCATGCTAATTGTAACAGGAAAGTTCTTTTCTGTTTCATTAATTATAAACTGATGTTGCTCAATAGAAATTCCGTTTGAAACAGCAATCATGTTATCTTTTGAAGCGGAAAATACCAGTCCTCCATCGTGGTTAAAGTGTTTCTGTAAAAATATAAATAATTCCGAGAGAATAATCTGAATTTTATGTTCTCTATTATCTCCCATTCCCTCTGTAAAGGGACCAAAATTATCAATCTGGATATAGGTTATTTGAATCAATATAGAGACCTCATTAATTCTTTGTAGAATGCATTCGTCTTATCATTTTCACAACACTTTCTACAGAACGACGGGCAAAATCTTCAATACGCTCAACGGCTTCAACTCTTGTCATTCCTGGCCCTGAAACGCCTAAAGATACAGGTTTATTATACTCTAACGATAAATCAACCATTTTTCTTGCAGCGTGTTGAGCAACTACTTGATCATGATCAGTATCTCCCTTAATCACTGCCCCTAAACATACCACTCCTTCAATATTATCTTTAGCTAATAAAGTTTTTATCGCTAATGGCATGTCAAAACTACCTGGTACTTTAAAAACTTCCACAACATTACATCCAAGAAACTCGGCGTGCTCTTTAGCCTTATTAAGCATGTTTTCTGTGATGTCGTAATGAAATTCTCCAACAACAATTCCAATATTTATCTTTCTTTCACTCATTTTTTTTCCTCATTATGGTTTAATTGGCCCAGCGTCAGGGTAACCTTGCCTTAATCCCTTTCCTGCATTTTTTTCGAGCCATTCTTTATCAAATAATAATTTTAAAACATTTTGAGCATGTTCACGTGCTCTATTATCACAAACTTTTGTTAATTCTTCTGGTGTTTCTGCTTCGTCCTCATGAACAAAACATTCAATAATATGTTTTCCAGTCATTAATTGACACATTATTATTCCTTGGCTTGCCTCATGAGCACATACTTTATCTTTTTCATCTGGACCTGGCATACCATATGCCAAGCAGATCTCACACTCATGTTGATCAAAGAGAATTTTACACGCTACAGGTAGGTCTTTCATACCGGGAACTGTATATCTTATTAACTTAACTCTACTTGTTTCATTTTCAATTTCATTTATCCCCATTGCTCCCATATCAACACGAGCAAATGTAGTATCAGCAATACCTACATTGTATTTACTCAATTTTTCACCTATCTATGAAGCTATTATAGGCTTCTACAATTTCATTTCCTTCAAGCATTACAAGGTTATTTTCAGTAGCATATGCTTTTGCCTTTGCAATTGAAAGAGCTTTACCCGTAGTACCATCTAACATTTCACATAGGACTGAAACAGGAGAAAGATTACCCATATAAGCCAGAGTAACTGTTATTTCTGTATGACCTAATCTCCCCTTTACCAAATTCTTATTTGCAATTAATAAATGAGTATGTCCTGGAGCTCTGAATTTCGACCCAAAAATACTTCGATAAGTTTCAATACTTCCTCCATTTCTAAAAACTTGATCTCCAAGCAATCCAAATTCACTTATAGTTAAAGCGCGATCATTATCAGTGATCCCTGTATATGTATCTATGTGATTAACAGTTACAGAAAATGAGGGCTTATCTCCATAGGGGGCAACAGCATCAGGAGCAATTTGGTTTAAAATGGTATATTGATTTAAAACATTTGAATAAATCTCTGCCATAAATGGTAATCCTAATTTTTCAGCGATTTTGGCATGCATCGCGATACAAATTAATCCGCCAGCATCATGTCGTAAATGATAAACATGCTTCGGTGTTACCTTTTGAGCTAAACATACTAAATCTACTTCTTCCTCTCGTCCATCGACGTCATAAACTAACACAAATTTACCCTTTGCTAAGTCTAGTATTGCATTTCTAACATTTTCATTCATTTTATTCTCCTTCTTTGATCTTTTAAAATTTTATTACTCCAAATATGAGTAATAATTTGATTATACTTACTAGGAGATGAAAATTTAATTAATATTTAAAATTGATCTTAATAAGATGTATAATTTAACAAACAACCAGCATTCAGGGGAGTAAAAACTAAATAAAGCCTGTGAATATTTCAACAAAATCATAAAAAATATTAATGAAGATTAAACAATCATAAAACTTTGGAGAAAGATAAGACTCTTCTAAGAGAAGCGGATACCTCCAAATTTGGGTAGGAAATTATATAATCTTAATTTTTTTATTTTTTATGAAATCGGGAATCGTAAGTACCTCCTCTTATAAGGAGTTTTTTTTATATTTTAGAATTATATAATTGTCCCTTTTATGAACCTTTAGCAATTTGAATTTTCGCCCTTGTTTCATTTTTTCAAAGCCTGCACCTTCTACTAAAGTAATAGCATCTTTTCCACCTACAATCCACGGAGCGATAGTTAATCTCATCTCATCAATTAAATCATTCTTTATAAAACTCCAATTAAGATTTCCGCCTCCCTCTAATAATATTGAACTTATCCCCATATTATGTAATATTAACAGCAAATTCGTTAAATCTACTTGCTTTCCACTTCCAGATTTTATTATCTTAACGTTTCTTGACTCATACTCATTAACCTTTTCCATAGAAACATTTTCCGTAATACAAATTATTGTTGGATATAATTCTGGTTGGAAATTAATTACATTTGAATCTATCGGGATAGATAAATTGCTATCAATAATTATTCGATAATAACCATTATGTTTAAAATATTTAATATGAAGCTTAGGATTGTCTTTCAATATGGTTCCCTTCCCAACCATAATCGCATCAACTTGACTTCTGAGCTTATGAACCTCTCTCCAGTCCTTTTCGTCTGACAGCTCAGGATCTCCCGATTTTGTTGCTATTTTCCCATCAATAGTCATTGCTGCACTTAAAATGACATATGGTTTTTTAATTTCTTTCAAATGCAAGATCTCCTCTAATATATGTTTTTTTAATATTTTCGGATTTTGTCCTTTGTACAATCAACGATAATATATTACTAAAATTCATCTCAGCTGTGAAGAAATTAGGGTGATTTAAATCTATTAGTGAAAAATCTGCATTTTTTCCAATTTCAATTGACCCCATAATTTTATCCATTTTAAAATTTCTCGCAGCATTGATAGTTATCATTTTTAGCAGTTCCTTAGCATTTAATTCTATGTTAGTAAGAGTACTTCCCAAGACTCTTGAAATACGATATAGATATCGCAATTCTTCAAATAGGTCAGTATTATTCACCATTAAATTATCTGTTCCTAAACTTATTGGGATTTTCAATCTCAAGATATCAATTATTGGCGGAAATCCTACTCCAAAATATCCATTACTTCTTGGACACAAGACCAATGCTATATTCTTGCTCTTAATTAATTTTAAGTCATCGACAGTGAACTGAGTTCCATGAATAATAATATCAATTAGGTTGTCATTGACTATTTCATTTAGGATTTTCTCATCCCTTTTAACTTCGGCATGATGACATGAAACTAACTTTTTGAATTTGATTTTATTATAACGCAATTTTTCTTTATCAAATATGGAGGTTTGTTTATAACTAGATAAGCCTATTCCGTGGGAAATATTGAAAACATTTTCAATGTCTTCACTACTTAAGAACCTTCCAAAAATCATATGGTTTATAGAAATTTCTTTTAACGTATTTTTTAGAAATTTGACCCCTTCACTTCCCCCTTCCCTAAAATCTATAAAACAAGTTATCCCATTAGATAACATTTCTCTTACTGCTTGAAGTATCCCATTTTTCTTTACTATATTTGGAGTAGAATTTAGTAGTGTATGCTTTAAACCGTTTGGAGGAGAGACAATTTCAATTAAATCTTTATTGAAGCCTATCTCTTTAGCAAAGTTATCAACAATATGAATGTGAGAATTAATCAATCCTGGAATCATTAAGAAATTATGCCCTTCATCCGATATTCTGATATTCTCTTTTGGATTATCATAACTAATTTTTGATATTTTCCCATCTTTATCAATTTCTAAAGAGATATTCTCTTTTAGGTCTAAATTTTCTCCTATAAGGCCAAATTTACTAAACATTTCCTTAAGAGGCATTTATTAAATATCTTATTTATTTCAATATTTTCTTTTCTTTTCCATCAAGCTCCAGCCAATCACTTATATTTTTGAGTTGTCTTCTTGAAGTATTACTTAAAATCCTCAAAAATGGAATAAAATCTTGGACTGCTTCAAATTGAGAGATATCATATTTCTCTTTAATTTTTTCTATAATGCTTCTTTCACCAATAGTTAATGAGTATCTACCGCTTGTAACATATCTCGGAAACACAACTCTTCTGAAACCTTGAGTGGCGCGACTTTTTTTTCTTGATAATACTACACCTCCGGCAAAAAGATCATAAAAATAAGGGAGTAAAGCATAATATTGATTTTTTCGAATCCTGCCAAAAATTTCGTCAGCTAATGAGAGATTTTCAAAGGCATTTGCCACATCTTCATTAACATTCATGAAAGTAGGGAGGTTCTCGTTAACCCACTTATAAAGGAAATTATAATCAACATCAGATTTATCTGTCAAATCTCGAGCTTCCTTTAAAGTAGAAACATTTTGAAATAAATCTCTTATTAGAGTAAAGATTTCTTCTGTACTATCTCTACGTAAGCTTAAGATCAAATCCGTATTATCCTCTGTTGATAATCCTTGGCTAATTGCTTGTAGATCATTAATAACCCCTCTTAAATCTCCATTATTTTTTTTAATAACTGCTTCTAAATCTTTTGGTTTAAGATTTGAAATTTTTTCTTTTGTAAGGATATTTTGAGCAATTTTAAACATCTCCTCTTCAGATAAAGGTTGAATTTCAAACCTTCGGACTTTCTTATAGAGTGTTTGAAGAGCTTGCTTATATTCATTTGAGCACATCAAAATAGGAAATTGAGTATTTTGAACTAAATCTATTATTGCGGGAACAGCACCTCTATCTTTTGTTCCATAAATCCCATCAACTTCATCTATTAATATGATCTTTTGTTTAGATTGAGCAACAAAATCCATAATACCTCGGGATTTAGTAGTCTCTGTTAATCGCTTTTCAAGAGCATCCCGAGTACGAGTATCTGAAGCATTTGTCTCAATTACATCCATATTTAAATCATTTGCAAGAGCATATGCTATAGATGTCTTTCCCACGCCAGGCGGCCCTTCTAATAATATTGCTGCTTTTAAGGGATCAATTTTTAATAGTTCTTTATGTTCTTTTTCATCAGTAATTCTATTATGTGCTTTAATTTTTTTATTATCTTCATTTATTCTTTTCATTTCCTTGAAAAAATTATGCACAAAATCTATCAATTCCTCGGCTACTTGGACTCTATGACCTTCAGCCTTAGCAGTGGGTAAAGCCATTTCCTTAATACTCTGCGGTCGATATTTTTCGACCCAAGGAATATTAGACTTGGGTTCCCTAGTTTTTTTAGCCAATTTTTGCACCTAGATTTATTATAAATTTTCTGAAAAATAACATAATTTTGATATAAGAGCGGATATCTGAATATCATCATCCCTTCCATCTACCGTTAATCTCATATAGTCTATTAATCATTTAAATAATTTATATTATATACTTTCCTTTTTGTTTTGTATGATTTATAAGAGTTTTTATTATTTCTATTATCCCAATAAAATAAGTAATTATCATCATAGTTATGAGCTCTTTCGAATTTCTCTTATTATTATTTAAAGATTTAAATTAAGCTAATTTTCATTTTTTCATTTTTTCATTTTTTCATTTATAAATGCAGGATATCATGATCAAGTTAAAATAATTAAAATAACGTGATAAAAAATGGAAGTATTGTAAGCATTGCAATATAAAACTTCTATAATTCTTCTTAATAATATGGAGGAGATCAGTAATAGAACCGGGCCAAGAACCAGAGCAAGAGCCTGAGCAAGAGCCTGAGCAAGAGCCTGAGCAGGAACCAGACCAAGAACCTGATCAAGAACCTGACCAAGAACCTGATCAAGAATTTGATCAAGAATTTGATCCCTATTTTGGTAATGAAACGTATAGTTATAGTGGTGGAATATATACAATACAACGACTTGACCAAGAGTTAGAGCAAGAGCCAGAGCAAGAACCTGATCAAGAACCAGAGCAAGAACTCGATCAAGAAGCTAAAACAGACCCAGATGATTATGAACTTCAATTTGATGGACGTCCTCCGCCTGATCCTGATTATGAAGAATTAAGCGCAGAAGTGGAACGATTAATACATAAACAAGAGCAAGAACTAAGCCAAGAACCAGATCAAGAACCAGATCAAGAACCAGATCAAGAACCTGAGCAAGAGCCAGACCAAGAAATTGAACAAGAGCCAGACCAAGAAATTGAACAAGAGCCAGACCAAGAAATTGAACAAGAGCCAGACCAAGAAATTGAACAAGAGCCAGACCAAGAAATTAAACAAGAGCCAGACCAAGAAATTGAACAAGAGCCAGACCAAGAAATTGAACAAGAGCCAGACCAAGAAATTAAACAAGAGCCAGACCAGGAAATGGAACGAAGGATTGAACCTGAGGTTACTCAAAAACAGAAATCAAAACGTCGTAAACTAAAAAACCTTGAGCTAGTCACAGATCCCGAAAAACTTGAGAATCACGAGCATTATGAATATGGTCATACAA
>SDBT01004756.1_pt1 | contig 22969 bp, 25 predicted proteins | sample 2277101 | NCBI WGS metagenome assembly SDBT01 (sample SAMN10404973, study PRJNA504765) | marine sediment metagenome | isolation source: marine sediment core GS10_PC15, 103 cmbsf | place: Arctic Ocean: Southern Knipovich Ridge | collected 2010 | reverse complement strand
CTACTTCGTACATGGTTCTGAATTCGTAACAGCTTATGTATCAAACTCTTCCAACGTCTCGGTTTCCGGTTGGTAACGATCCTGGGAACATTCCTTCGCGAGGCCAGCAGCCCTCTCGAACTGCTCGTCCTTCGTCTTGTGGTAGTGCTTGGCTGCAATGCCCGGACTATGCCCGAGCCACTCACAAACGACCATCACGGGATATTCCTCCATCCAATCTGTCTCGATGTTCTTGCGAAGTGTGTGGCATGGGCGAGCGTAGGCCGAGACTCCGGCGCGCGTAGTGAGAGCGGCAAAGATCTTCGAGAGACTTCCGACCCGGACGTGTGTGATAACCTTGTCGCCCGCATGGCCGTCCATGAAAGCCGCGAAAAGGATCTCATGGAGCTCGGGGATGATCGGCGTCTCTCGCCGCCGGTGCTTCGTGTCTTGGTGCGTAATGCCATTGTTGACGACGATTCGCCGGCGGTCCATGTCGATGTCGGCCCACCTGAGCTGCATAGCCTCGCCGCGGCGCAGTCCTGCGTAGCGGCATAAGGCAAACAGGAGCCTCCAGCCATCGCTCGGGCAAGCATCAAGCAGGCGATTGGCCGTTGCCATGTCGATATACTCCCAGGTCTTGTCTGGCGTCGGCGCCGATGCCCGTATCCGATCGAAGGGATTGAAACTAATCCGATCCTCTGCAAGCGCGGCCTTGAACATCGCCTTGGCCTCTTTCGCTGATCGGCAGACCGTCGACTCGCACGGTGCGCCCTTGTCTTGCGTGTTGACGTGGGATAGCTTGCCCTTCGCCAAGGCCGCTCGCCAGTCGGCAGCGTCCGCCCGCGTGATCCTGTCGATCCGGCGTTTGGCCCCAAGGTAGGCGACTAGATAGCGGCCGGTGATGCGATAGAGCTTCTTTGTGCTTTCGCTCAGGTCCGTGCGATTGTCGATGTGCTTGTCGATGTAATCTTGCAATGCTGGGGCCTTCGCACTGGCGGCGTGTCCGCCGTTAATCGCAGCTTCGATCTTTTTCGCTTTGACACCGGCGGCACGCTTTGAGACCTTCGCCATCGCTCCCAGGCCCTTGCTCTTTTGCTGGCCGTTCTGGCGCCACCTGGCTTGCCAATACTTCCCGTTCTTTTGCACCGTGACTGTGATCATTTTCTCTGTTCCTCTCCAATATGTGCCCATCGTTTGCCGCTGAGGATCTGCGAAACCGTCGATCTACCGACATTGAATCGCCTAACAAGGACCGCCTGCTTGACACCACCTTTATGATAAAGCTCTCGCATTTCCTGTACCTGGGCCGCCGTCAGTACCTGTCCACCACGACGGCCTAGCCGGCCCTTTCGTGCACAGTCTTTCATGTTGCCCAGGGGCGTGTCAGCAAAAAGATGGGATGGATTGCAACATGCTGGATTATCGCAGTGATGGCAAACATGCTGCCCCTCCGGGATGGGACCAACGAACAGCCGATAGCTTGCACGATGGGCTGTGTCGTGTCGGCCATTAGCGTAGAGTTTGCCGTAGCCACGGCTTGTTTTTCCTCTCTGCCAATTCCAGCATCCAGTAACGGGATCGATCTCACAGCGATTCCTCAGGTTATCTTTGGTCGGTTTCATCAGAATGCCTCCGTTCTGGGCGCCAACAACATGCCCTGGATGACATCCTGAACAACCTTGGCCTCATTCGGCCCGAGTAACATTGCCAGCGTGCCGATCACCTCCGCGTGGTTAAGCGGCCCTCCTTCCGTTGCCATGCGGCGAACCCCGCGGGCAAGTTCCTCCGCGTAATACTCCCGGCTTTGCGTCGATGGAATTCGCTTGAACGCATTCCAAAGAACCCTGACATACGACGGTACCTTGACTTTTCGGCGTGTGGTCGATATGTTTGCCATTGTTCTGAAGCTCCTTAAACCGGTGATTCAGGACCAAGCCCCAGGCTGTTCACGCAGCGCTGGGGCACGTTAGTTGGATTCGGCTTTGAGTCTGTCTCGCAACTCGACGAGAGCCCGGTGGATGAGCGCATAACCCGGTGCCCGCCGGCCAAACTCGTCGGGGCCGACAATCGACTGGATCTCTGCCAACAGTTTCTTTGTGCCCAAACTCCTCTTCACTTCTACAGCCTCAAATGGTCGCGTATTCTTTGCCATGCTGTTAGCCCTTCTCGCTGAAGCTCGCGTTAACTCTGTGCTACGAATTAATCATAGATAGATATATGTACAGGTCAAGGATAAAATCCTAACATCCACAAAAAGATTCTTCTCGCCCGCTTTGAGGACGCAACCTGCGACCTCAACAGCCTCGATCACCCGGACAGGCGGAGCGCCGGAGATAGTCCAAGCTGTTAGACTAACTCCGCCGGTAGTCTAACGAGACGCCGTCAACTGGAACAAGACCTCAAGCCACGCATAAAAAGCGTGCATAGTTTCAGGCATAATCTAACCCTCACCTGCGCAGACGAAGCCAGCGAGCGTAGCAAAGCACGGACAAAGGCGGAGGAAACCAACTGCAAAACGCCAGCAAAGGCTCCAGGCAGAGAGATAGACACTACACCTACACCACGCGCCTTGACCTACGAAGGGCGCAGCCCGAGTAGAGCACGTGTTAAGATAGGCAAGGACAAAGCGAAAAAGGGTAGGAACGTCGGCGCTCAAGTGTGTTTGTCGATTGTTTCATCGGGCTTTGCGGCTGCTTTGGAGGCAGTCTGTAGGAAACAGGCGGAATCAGGACTGAAAGTTACCAACTCTGTTCCCAACCAGAGGCATGTGGACATAAGTACTTGTCGATACCGGCTTCCCATTAGGAGTATCGTGCCGTGAGGCGACAGCATAAACCGCCGTCTCAAATGGAGGTCTTTCACGGTCGCAACCGGTATCACCAAATGGGTTTACGCTTGCGAGAATGGCCGCCGTTGGATCGTCTCTCGTTGCTTGTGTTCCGGCGTGCGGCCAGAACAAGAGCCGCTTAGGAGTCCGTCTAAAGCTCGCATGGCTGACGGGTTAAGGTGCTTTTGGGCCTCTTGAAAATGCTCTTGGAAAACGTTACCAAGAATGTGCACAAGGGTATTGTAAGTCCTTATCGCGATTCTGCGGGTTTCGGCGGTCGCTCCGGCCAAGTACGTTTCGGCCTGGCCCTTGATCGACGTACCGCCGGTATCGACCGCGGTGGTGTGAGACTCGTTGATCGAGTGAGCAGCTCATTGACGGCTGGCGGGTGCTTTTTGGTGGGTTTCATGTCTCGATTCTGCCCTTTTTGGCACTTATGGCGGTTTCGGGTTGTGTGATCCCAAATGGGCCGATTTTGCAAGTGGTGATACAGCAGCACGTTAGTTAGAAGTGCTCAGCCTATGAAACACTTTTGGCCGGAAAACGCGTAAGTGTCATTTCTTTGGGTGGGCTTCGTCGCCTTCTTGAGGTCCGGGGGGGGAGTCGGCGAGAAGGTGAGATTCTGTGACGGCAAGGGGAGTGTTGGCATCGTCGGATCGCTGTACGGCGTTCTAAGCGACTTTCTTGCCCGCGGTCAGATGGCTTGCCCTTGGCTCGGGTTTGCGCGTGCGTTGTCTGTCGGGGCCGCTGGTGGCCGCGTGGGGTATTCTGGGGCCGTTGGCGGCGGCAACGTCCGCATCGTCGGGCAATGCCAAACCATGTTCCCGGCCTTGTCCAGCATTCGCATCGACGGCTGGCCGTCTTTCGAGACATTCAGTTGAATGCTTCCGGCCTCGTTCGGATTAGATATGCTCATTCCCGTACCGTCGGCGACGGAGATTATCGCCCGCGTCTGTCGGTTGTCGTCGATCAAACGGAACTCCGGTTGCCCGCCGGTCATTCCGAGAAACCCCCGCACCTGGCCGGCGGCGTCGACCAGAACAAAGTGTTTGGCCTGGACGATTTCGGCCTTAATGAGTCTCGTCTTGGCGGTCGGTTGGCTGGCCTGGGCTCTTGCCGTCTTGGCTGGCAGCAAGAGTGTTGAACTGGCCCCGCCGATGAAGCCCATTGCCAGCGCCACGGCGATCACTGCAGTATTCTTCATGTTCGGTCCCTTTCTTTTGTCCTCATCATTTCCGGCCGAACCACCGCCTCAGTAGCGCCCGGCCGCGAATGCCGGGTAATCTGTGCGGCCACTGATAGTATCGGCGTCGAGGCGAACGGCCCAGTTGGGTTAAGGCTCTTCGGCAGTATCTCTCGGCGGCCCTCAATGCCAGGATGGTCTTTGCTCCGGCCTTCTGCCTTGTCGCCCGCCGGGCCAGCGCCTGCATGGCGGCTATTTGCTCGCGGATTTCACTGTCAATCGGTCCCATGTCGCCCCGGCTTCCCTGGCCGTCCCTGATCGTTCCGGCATCATCATAGCCGATAGAGTTTTTTCTGTCAATTGTTCTTGACAATAATTCACCAGAGGTATAATATACCCTTTGTGATTCAATGGAGTGAATAATGGCTGCTAGAGTACGAACGATGTTGTACATTGATCCCGATGTCGCGGCGGATCTCCGCGAGCTTGCCGCGAAGTTGCAGGCCGACGCGCTTCGGGCCGGGGGAAAGCCAAAGGACGCCGACAGCATGTCTGATATTGCCGAAGCGGCCTTGCGGGTCGAGATTGCCAAGCGTAAGAAGTCGCTGAAGTAGTCGGGGGGAGTGCCGAAGTTCTTCTGTTACGAAGAGTGTTTTGTGTCCTAGTAAGGTGTGGGCTGGCAGCGCTCGGAACGCCCCAGCCCGTGGGTCAACCTCAGTGCGGGAGATCGACCAAATGCATTGTTCGGCAATTCCTCTTTTCTGTCAAGAAGCGCCCCGCCGAATTCGTTCAATCTTTTGGCTCTTTCTCCCTGCGCTGAGGTCTTCTCTTAACGGCAAGAGTGGTCATAAAGGAGACGGAGCTATGGAAAAGGTGGCGAAAAGAAGGGACGTAGGCGATGGGGGCTTCCCACGCCTGGCAAGCGGGACGGCCAAGGCCAGGGTGCACAAGCCACCCGAGCGCGGCCGGACGATGAGGGATCGACTGGTAACCCATGCCTGCACGATCATGGCGATGCTTCCAGCGGATGTCTTGGCTGTTGTGATCGAGAAGCTTTGGCCTCATGTTGATCTGGGTTATGAGCGAGACTGTGACGCGTCCGACCGGGCCGGGCTCGTAGCGGAATGCACCTACCACCTTCAGCGCCTTACGCCACACGAGCTTTGCCACCTCCTGCCCGTTTTAATCGAATATGGCCGTGTGGGTCCTGAGAGCCTTATCTATCAGGGCTTTGGCCCGTTTGAGGGGAAAGGGGGCAGCGCCGATGGCTAAGCGGAAAGACGACAAAATGGCCTCGTGGCGCAAAGATGCAGAACGGTATTGCGACGGGCTTGATACTGACAAGCTGGCCGTGTTGCGCGACTTTGCCCATGCGGTGTTCGGGTTTGGCACCGAGACTGACGCGGGCATCATGCGCATGCTCGACGCCTTCCAGAAGTATGGCATTGGCAAAGACGGCGCACCGAATCGTGGGGGATATCAGTTCTTCGCCAGCACTATCGCCAAGTATGTGGACAGGTGTCCCGCGAAAGCAGGTGGGTCTCATCGCGGCATGTCTGGCGCGGAGAGCCTGTTGGAAATGGCCTTGGGCCGCGCTTTGAGCCAGAAGGCCAAGAAGGCCCTCGCTTGGGTGGGTACGCGCCTCATTCGGCGCGACTTTACGCCGGAGAAGCTTAGGCAGTTTGTGCGTGCGTATATTGCCGACAAGTGAACCGCCAACAACACAGGAGAGAGCAAATGAACTTCATCAGAGTAACAGTCCAAAAGAATGGCAAATATTGGCAAGCCAGGTGGCGCCTGAACAACAAGCAATACTCCAAGGGCCTGGGGCCCATGCGGAAGGTCACCAAGGTAGAGGCCCGCAAGAAGGCCCGCGCCATAGAGGCGGAGGTTAACGCCGGGGTGATCGCCGCCGGTACACCGACAATCGAGTCGCTTTTCCGCCGTTTTCTCGACCACAATGCCGCCCATTTCGCTGAGGGGACGGTGTACCTCTACGATCTGTCGCTTCGTTACCTCGTCGCGTTCTTCGGCAAGAACCGGTGCGTTGATACGATCACGCCCGCCGACGCGGCCGACTGGCGAGCGGCGGTGGCCAACAACGCGCTGGATATAGGCACTAGACGCCGTAAGGAGCGTTCGGAATCGACGGTGTGTCGAATTGTCAAGGAGGCGCGGAACGTCTTTTGGGCGGCGTGCAAAGACAAGATCATTCTCACGAGCCCATTTGATCACCTGGAGTATCATGCCCCCGCTCCTGATATTGAGTGGAGATATATCGACCGGCCCACGCTTCGCAAGATCATGGACAAGTGCCCGAATGATCGCTGGCGGCTGCTTCTTGCGTTATGCCGATACGCCGGCTTGCGTCTCGGCGAGGCGATGCGTCTCAAGTGGAGCGAAGTTGACTGGGATTCTCGGCGACTGACGGTCCAGAACCCCCTGCGGTACAAATCGACTAAGAAGAAAACGCGCATCCTGCCGATTGACCCGGAGTTGTACGAATTGCTTTTGGCGGTTTTCACGGACGCCGATTACGCCAAAGGCGGAGAGGTCCTGCCCGGCATGGCCTACAAGGGCCTGCGTTGCGTCTATCGGCGCATTCTCCGCCGTGCGGGCGTTGAAACGTATCAACAACCCTTCCATATGCTGAGAAAGAACTGCGAGGCCGATTGGGTTGCACGGTATCCGATGCACGTTACGGCCAAATGGCTGGGGCACAGCCCAATGGTTGCCATGAAGAGCTACCTGACCAAGGTTCAAGATGGCTACTACGACCTTGCGTCCAGTGAGGTAGCCCCCTCGGCTGAGAAGGTTGCGGCTTTGCGGGCCGTTCCCGCCAGTGAAGCCATGCCGTCATTCGCTCCGAACAGCTTCTCCCCCGGCGGGCCGGGGTTCAGTCAAGGCCGTTAAGCCGTCGCCGCGTCGGCGAGAGTCTCACCGTACAGGGCGTCCTCTTGGGCGTCCTGTTCGCATTGAAACAGGTGCGGGTGTTGGGCCTGAAGCGCAAGAAGCCTTTTCCTTGCCCGCCCCATCTGGCGTTGGCCTTCCCTGGCCGTCTCGGCGCGGGCTCGCGCTTCGGCGGTGGCGGCCTGGATTTCGGGGACCACCTTGGCCTCGTACTTGTTGGCCTCGTCGGAAGCCTTCATCGCCTTCGCCTGTTCGGCGTCGATATCACTGGCGTCCTCAAGGGTCGCTTGGAGGTCGCGGCTTTCTTCGAGTGCGGCCAAATCGCTCCTGACCTTCTCGGCGTCGAGTTGCAGTGTTTGCATCAAGTCGCCGAGTCGCTCTTCGTCATCTTTGGCGGGCTTGTCGTCGCCAAAGCGGTGAAGAATCTGCCGGTATTCCAGCCAATCGGATTCGCTGGCGGTGTCGATGTTATTAAGGACGTTCTCTAAGTCTGTCATGGTAAGGGTTCCTTTCGTGGCGCGAGTGTTATGCCGCAGTGTCGGTGTCGTCGGTTCTTGGTGAGGGGGCCTCTGTGAACAGGTGTGGATGGAAGCCCTTGAGCCGTTGGAGGCGCTCGGTGGCCCTCCTGAGATTCGCTCTTGCCGCATTGGCCGCGCTGAAACGGCCGCGAGCCTCTTCCGTGGCGTCTTTGATTTCAGGGATCATCTTGGCTTCGTACTTATTGGCCTCGTCGTAAGCCTCCGTCGCCTCCACGGCCTCGGCCTCGATGTCGCCGGCGTTGTCGATGGTCCATTGGTGGCTGCGAATCTCTTCGAGCGTGGCCAAGTCGGCTTTGACCTTATCGCCGCTGAGCCTCAGCGCCTGCATCAGGTCGCGCAGGCGTTGCTCATCGCCGTCGGCGGGGTTATAGAAGCGTTCGAGGATCTGGCCGTACTCTCGCCATTGCTCCGGGGCGGCCGTTCCGGCGTCGGTCAATACGTGGTGCAGGTCTGTCATGATCGTGGTTCCTTTCATCTGTGGTCCAGCCGGGCTTTCTGGCGGGCGATTGCCTCGCCGACTGTGCCGGACCGTTCTTTCGGGCAACATCTTTCGTAGATCGGGCGCATTCGCTCGATTTCTTCGGCAAGCCGTTTGATCTCGTCTTGAAGCTCCTTAACGAGTCTTGCCCGGTGGTCCGGGCCGTCCTCGGTGAATCCGACGTATCGTGCCGCTTCCCAGAGCGCCTCTTCGCGTGTGGGGCTGTGGAAGGTGGCGACGGGCATTCCGGTTTTTCTGTCGATCAGGATGGCGTCATGGCCCCAACGTCCGCCGGTGTGGATGTCCAGCCGGTAGCTGGCCCGGATATAGTCCTCCACTTGCGACAGCGACGGCGAAGAGCCTCTCGACCACGTGATCGCCTCGTCGTTGCTCATCTGGCTAGCCCGCCTTTCCAATCGGCCCTTGTGGCCCTGCCGGGTGCAGGGGAACCTTCTCGATGCCGCCGGATGCCATTAGCCGGTCGTCGACTTCCTGCGTGTAGGTTCCGTCATGCTGATACCGGTGATCGTTCATCGCCTTGAGCGCCTCGCCTTTCGTGGGGAACGGCTGAGCAGTGGGGTCGGCGTCGACGAGCTGTTGGGCGGCTTGCGTCGCCCTTTGCGTGCTCCCGTCTTTGAAAGGCTGCTCTGCCCGGTAGCGATTCATGGCCCTTTCGGTCTCGCATTCGGCGGCGTTGGGCAAATCACCGGGGTGTGTCGCGTTGTGCTGCGAGCGGATATTCTCGTCGCTGACAATGACTCGCTGGCGGATCGATTCCCTGTAGGCCGGGTCGCTGGCGTACTTCGGATCGAGAACCGCCTTGGCGTATTCGTTGGCCTGTAGAAAGGGGGCCGGCCGGCCGGTCGAGCGGTTCGCCGAGTCCCGCATCGCGGCAAGGTCTTTGGTGGCCTGCATGGCCGTCGCCGGGTCGGCCAGCCTGGCGTTCACGGCGTCTTGCTGATCGGCGCTGAGGTTGGCCGTTCCCCAGTCTACAAGTTCGTCGAGCTTCTCTGCGCCGCCCAGGTGCTCTGCGGCCTCTTGGCGAAACTTACTCCACGTCCCGCCGTCATCGGCCCCGCCGGCGTCGCTGCCTGCGTCTGGTGCGCCGTCCGGTGCGCCGTCTGCCGGAGGCTGGATGTCGAGCCCGCCGATAAAGTCACCGACGAGTGTTTTTGTGATCCCGACGTTTTCAAGCGCCTCAAAGTGGGCGTCGCTCAACGTGCCGTGCTGCGTGGCGTAGGTGTCCACTTCCTTGGGGTCGAGCCCGGCCTGTTCGAGAATGCGTCTTACGGCGGGCGCTGCGAGCGTATTTGGGTTTGTCGCGTCTGTCATGGCAAGGGTTCCTTTCGGTGTTGGTGGTCTGTAGCCGGTAGCCTGTAGTCAGTTCACCGGCTGCTAGTCTCTTGGTTTGATAAGTCCGGCGTCCTCCGCCAGCCGTTCGGCGGCCGTGACGCTCCAGAGGTTATTAAAGGGCGTCAGTACGCGGAACGAATGGAGTGTGCGGCGGTCCACTTCGCCGTTGAACACGGCTCGCTGCGTGGTCCGCATTAGCCTGTCGGTCCAGTCGGCGAACGGGCCGAGTATGCCGGGTAGGCCCTGAATCTGCGCCGATCGCTGTGAGGTCTTCTCGATCCCCAGCGACTTGGCCGGGCCCCACGGCGTCTTTTCCATCCAGCCAAGCGGCCGGGCAAGCCATCCGGTGATCCCCGCCCGGTCGATGGATGCGTAGACCATGCCCATCGGCTTTTTTCGCCAGAGTTCGGCCGTCTCGTCGAAGCTCCTGCGTCCTGCAAGGTGGTTGTGGATCGCTTCGGAGAGCCCGCCGAGTCCTACGGCCCACGTGATATATTGGGCCTGCTCAATGGCAGGGCGCTGTGCGGCCATTTGTGCGAACTGGTTGCCCCATGCGAATGCAAACGATTGGAACTGATTGAAGGCCCGGCCGGTCCACGTGGCGTTTATAAGCGGGCGGCTCATTAGCTTCGGCTCTACGATGATGTTCTGCGTTTCGGAGTTGACGGCCGCGGTGAAGGTCTCGAACAGGTCTCGGTCGGTGTTCCACCACTTGTTCAACTCTGGGAAGATCGCGCCCTCGTGTGCGTCGAACGCCGCTCGGTTGCCCTTCCACGGCTGGCTGCCGTCGATGTCAACGCCGTGGGCGTAGAGCGTATCAAGTAGGCGGGTGGCCCTGTCGGCGTTGATCCCAAGCCGGTTGAGCCTCAGTGCGTCGTGGGGCGATAGGCCGGCCTTCTTGACCGCAGCGGTCTCAGAGAGCCCTTGCGCCATGAACTGCCCGGCTTGCTTCATTCGTCTGGCGGCTACGATCATTTCCTGCTGAATCATGTGTGCGGCGGCGCGCTTCATATTGGTATTCCAACGGTCCATGAGCGTGGCGCGGGAGAATTTCTCCGTCATCCAGTTCATGCCAGCGTCGATCCGGCTTAGCGTCTTGCCCTTGAGGCCGGGCCCGAACTGGCGGCCGTCGACAAGGTCGGCCACGTCGCCGAGTGAGGCGGCGCGAAGTGAGCGAATGGAATCGTTCAGCGCAACGTCGAGGCCCTCAAGGCCGCGTCGCGGCATCTTCTTGAAGATCATCAGGGCGCGTGCGACGGTCGAGATTTTCTTCGGCGTGAGCCCCTTGTAGAACACCATGCCGGCTATGTCGGGAATGGCCGAGACGGTCATCTTGCCGAGATAGGCCATGTAGGGGAAGTTGAGCGCCGTTCGTTTGGCGAGAAGCTTCCAGCCTGCATCGACGGCCGGATCGTTGAATACGGGCTTGCCCTCAAGCTCGTCGAGCTTCTGTGTCAGTATCCGGTCGGTAAGGTCGCGGGCCGCTTCGATCTGCGCCAGCATCTTGGGGTCTTTGAGCTTGGCCGCTGCGTCGATCCAGTTCTGGAAGTCGCGGCGAATGGCGTCGAGGATCAAATGCGGATTGTAGTTTTCGGCGATGAGGTCTTTGCCGGTCAGCTTCCTGACGATAGGCCGCCATTGATCGACAGACCGCTTGACGGCCAGCCTCGCCGCTATCTTACCGGAGGTCTGGCGGTGGTGGAATCCCAACAGCGACGCAAGATCGTCGTCGAGGAAATCGGCGAAGTCCGTCTCGTTGATCTTCAGCACGCGATGCTTGAACACGCCCGGAATGTCATGCTCCACGCCGTGACGGTGAACCAACGACGTGAGTGTGTCGGCGGTCGATTTGCCGGCGGATGCGAAGTAAATATCGACTTCCTCATGGTAGCGGGCAAGCGCATCGTCGCCGAGTGCGTCCCGCAAGACCTTCTCGGTAAGCTCAGTGGGCTCTGCTGCACGGCCGACCTGGCCGGGCAACTGTTCTTGCGAGCCCTTCTCGGCTTTCTCTGCGAGCGCCTGGGCCTTCTTGACGGCCTTGGCGAGCAAGCGGATTGCCTGGCGGTCCTCACCGGTAAGGCCACGGCCCTTGAGTTGGCCGGTCCGTTCGTACTCGATAATCGCGTCGAGCAACTGGCGGCTGCCGGGCTCGATCGGCTTGCCGGTGTTGATGTCTGTGACGCGGTTTCTATCCCACTGGCCGATAAGGCGGCTAATGAATTCGTCCCGGCGTGCGGCGATCTGCCAATGCTGCCAGCGGCGGGGAACGTAGATGCGGTCGAGGTCGATGTCATCGAGGTAGCGAACGTCCATTGCCTCCCGGCCGACCTTGCGGGCGTAGTCGCGCATGGCGTCGGCGGCGTTCCTTATCGCCTGCGGCGCGTCGGGCGGCGTTCTTTGTCCGCGTGAGGCTTCGTCAAGCTGCCAGAGGTAGTCTATTACGGCCCGGCCGAATCGGCGTCTATGGAAGTGGCTGCGAATCTTGAGCGTCTCGCCGCCGGCCGTCTGGTAGGTGATCGGCCCGTTGCGGTTCTTAAAGTGCGTGTCAAGTGCGTCGTGAATCGCCTCGGTCGTGGTGTCGCGCCAGTGGTTATAGTTCCAGCGGAGGGCCTCGGCCGACGCCTTGACGGCGTGGGTTACAGGGCGCTCGAGTGATTCGACGGTCGGCGTGGTGTCGTCAAAGAACAACCGCCCGGCCTGGCGGGCAACGAGCGACGGGGAATTGCGGATCTTGCTACCCGGGGCCCAAGCCGACAAGAGGTCGGCGTACTTCTGCGTGACTCTCGATAGGCTGGCCGGCGTGGCCTTGGTAAGCGAGTCGTCAAGCTCCTGGAGTCTCAGTATCCAGTCCACCATTGCCTGCTGCGGATGTTCGGCCACAATGAGATTGTCGCCCCACTTGGCCTTGACCTTATCCAGCATCGCCCTGTTGGCCGGGTGGTCGAGTATGGCGACTGTCCTTGCTTCAGCGGGCGATTCGTCCAGAAGGCCGGCGAGCAGTTCGGCGTCGTCTTTGGTCATCCGCTCTACGGCGTCAACTCCGGCCTTGGTTTCCGGCAGTTCGATTGCCGCGGATATCTGCGTCTTGAGCGTTCTGAGCCGTCGCGTCGAGACAACCTGTCCGAGCTTCCCGCGTCCGGCGGCAAGGAACGATGCCAGTGAGGCGAACGCCGCCCCAGAGCCGACCGCCATAAGGTGCGCCTGCAGCTCGTTGACGTTCCTTTGCGGGTTGATCGCAGTGAGGCCGAGTTCCTGCACTTCGTTGGCGATCGCACCAAGCGCCGCGTGCTTGGTGAGCCTCGCCAGGCGGCCACCGCTTTGGGCCCACTTTGCGACCTGTGTTGCCTTGCCGGCCAGTCCGAGCGTCTTGATTAGCCCGGCGGCCGAGACCGCGTCGAGGGCCTGGCCGGGGATCATGGCAAAGAGGTTCTTGCCGAAGCTGTTTCTGCCAAGCGTCTCGCGGGCCTCAAAGTCCTGTCGCTTGCGCTGCAGGTAGTAATGAAAGCTCTCGGTGTTGGGAAGGTGGAGAATCCAGCCGCTTTCGAAATCCTCGAGCGCGTAAGGGTGCTCGCGTGCGAAGTCGTCTGTAAGAAGATCGTAGGGGTTAAAGTCCTCTTCGGGTGTCAGGTCGATCTCCGTTTCGCGTCCGTACAGGTAGGGGATCGTATCGAGCAAGAGCCCGCCGGCCACTGAATCGACGGCAAACGATGTGCCGATGGATTCGAGCATTCCGGGCGGTTTTCCCCCAAAAGGTTCTGCAGGTGCTTTGAGTGGATCGCCCTGGGCGGGCGCCTCCATCAGCCTGGCCGCAATGCGGTCGGTGGGCGTCAGTCCGGCGGGGTTGGGTGCGATGATCGCCATGTCAGTTAGCCTCTCCCTTCTGCACGCCGTTGAGCTCCTCCGCGAATGTATCCATGAGCAGCGTTGCCTTTTGCTTAGTCAGGCCGTCCACGCGGCCCAGGCTCTTGGCCCTTTGCCGGCCGCCGGCTCTCCATCGCGCCTGCCAGTAATCGCCGTTTCTCTGCAGCGTTACCTTGACCGGCTTTCTGTCAAGATTGCCGACCTTCTTGCCGGTCTTGGTGTTGACGCCGTCAACGATCAGGTTCTGGTGAGAATCCCGCTTGAACTGTGACGGCCAGTGCCCGCCTTCGTCCGGTCTTGCTCCGGCCTGGAATGCCGCCCGGTAGTCGGTGTGGTGGGCCGGTGCGTCGGGGTCCATATTGAGGCCGAGTGTCTCGGCCTGCGCAGCGTACCAGCGGCGGAAGGTCGATTCCATCATCATGGCGTACTGTGGCGGTCCGCCCCACAAGTCGACAAGCTCCGGCCCTTGAAGCTTGGCGTAGTGGGCGTCTACGATCTTGCCGAATTTCTCGATCGAGATGTCCGGCGGCATGGGCGTGCCCGGCGGGAGCGCATATCGTTTCATCTCACGCCGGTAATCGGCCTGAAAGTCCTCCTCGCGTTTGGCGGCCACGTCGGCAGAGAATGCCCGCTCGTCGAGCGTCTGGCCGCCCCGCACCTTGCGCTCCCACTGGCGTGCGACTTCCCGCCATGCGGTCTCTTTGACGGCCTGGCCCGATGTTATAAAGGGGTTGACTACCAAGAGCGTGGCCTTGCCGCCGTCGATGTAGTGGAACTGATCGACGGGGTTTAGGTTCTTGCGGAACACAAAGCCCCGCTGGCTCTCGCTCCATTCCGGCCGGTAGTTTGCCCGGATGTCTTCAAAGTCCTCTTCGTCGAGGTCCAGCGTCTTGAGGTCCGCCACTAGCGCCTCTTCCAGCATCGGCGTTGCCGGCAGTCCCTTCGTGCCCGACAGGTGAACGTCGCCGTCCCATAGGATCGGGGTATGTGCATTGAGCGTCCGTTGCAGCGCCCACTTGCGGGCCGTCTCACTTGCCCCCCGTTCGTCCTGGCCGAGTGCCCTTGCGATAATGAATTCCTCCCGCGCATAGTCGGTGAAGCTGTTGACGACGTTGCCCGGAACGACCACATCCCGACCGAAGCCGAACCGGAACGTATCGCCCATGCCCTCCGGCATGTTCTCCTGGAGGTACTCAAGGGCCTTTGCTCGCGTCTTGATCTGGGCGTCGCGGCTATCAGGGCGGAAGTCCCAGACAATCGAGTCGGCCTGGCCCTTGGAGTACTCGACTTCCTTGAGCCGCATGGCGTCTGTCATGACGGCCTTGATCCGCTCGTTGGTTGCCGCCGTCCATGCCGTCACGTCGCCTCCGTGGTCTCCAAGGCCCGGCCGCTGGGCTTCCAGGCGGCTTTCGATGTAACGGGCCCGCAGGCGGGCAAGGGGATCCATGGCGTCCAACATGCTTTCGGCGAGCTTCGGCGACTGAATGTACAAGTGAGCGTAGGCAAGGGCGGCGTCGGTCGCTCGCTCGTCGGTGTCGGCTGCAAGGCCGCTTCGTATCCGCTGGGCTACGGGTGCGGGCACGCGGCCGGCGTGTACGAACATCGCCGCCGCCGCTGTAGGATCGGCCACGCCGGTTAGCCCGCCGCTTGACATGTCGCCGACACTTTTTGACGCAGAAGCGAGCGTGCCGTTCTCGATCATTACTTCGACCATCGCCGTATCGTGATCGGCTTGAAGCGGCGGCATGGCCCCGTTGCTGATGAGCGTCTGGCGGACTACGACCTTGCGCGCGTCAGTCACATGCTGCTTGCTCAGCGCGTTCAGTTGCGTCTTGGCCTGTGTGGCTGCAAGATAGGTCGGGGCGGTCGGAGGCAAGAGGCTGCGGGAGCGAATTTCGGCCAAGATTTGTTCCGGGGGTCTGCGGCCGTAGAGGATGTCGAGTTGGATGGCGTTGGCGTTGTGTGCCTGGCGGGCCTTAAGCTCGCGGGCCTGCCGGTCGTCGATCTGTCCGAGTAGCGACTGGGCGGTCCGCTCGTTGATCTCGTCGGCGTCGGCGGCCGTTTTGATTGACTGCCTGACGGCCTCGGTGTCGTCGGCGGTTCTTATCTGCTCGCGATATGCCTCTGTCTGATGGGCGGCCTGGCTTGCCCTTGCCCTCTGGACGATGCCCGCCGCGGCGTCGGGCTTGCCGGCCATAGTCAGGACGTTGGCCAGCCACTGCGCCCTCTGCACGTCGGCCTTTGACGTTGCGTTGATGGCCGTCGCGTTTGCGGCCGGTACGATAACGCGCGTGAGTGCCTCGTCGGGCGTCCAGCCGAACTGGACGGCTTCATTCCTGAACTCCGCGTAGTCGTCGAGGATGGCCCTTTGCGATTCGGCGTCGATCCCCGCCTGCGTGAACTGGCCGACGAGCGCCGTTGCCTGTTGGAGGTAGCTCGCGTGATGGGCCTGGCGGACCTTCTCCCGCCGGTGGGTCACAAGGCGGGGAAAGACGATCCGCCTAAAGTAGTCCTCCGATTCTTTCGGCCATGCGCCCGCCGTTACTGTCGGCAGATAGGCGTCGAGGTCCTGCATCTCGGTGTTTCCCTCGACGTGCGGGAAGGTCTCATAGTCCACGGCCGAAGCGGTAAGGAAGGCTTTGGAGTTGAAGGCGGCTACGGCCTGTCGTCTCTCTTGCTCATTGGCGTCGGCCAGTACGTTCACGCCGGCGTTAATGGTGTTGGCAAAGCTGATGACGAGGTCGGCAAAACCCGGTCCGGTCGGCGGGGCCGGCAAGTTCGGCCGGACGCCTCCGCCGCTCAGCGATTGGTCAATCCCGGTGCGCGGGGCGTTGACGCCGACGTTGCGTTTCTTGCCTGCGGTGGGCAGTGTCGTTGGAGGTGGGATAGGCATGATAATTGTCCTCTATGCTGAAGTTGCTATGTAGAAGAGTCGATATTCTGGCCGATTAGACTTGACGAACCTCCGCCACCGCCGCCACCTCCGCCACCGCCTCCGCCACCGGGGGAAGCCCCCTGAATGCCAGATCCGAGCCTTAATCCCGACTGCAGCCCGGCCATGCCGGCCAGGACGGCGTTCATCATCGGGTTCGGCGCGCTGACGCCGCGGCGGCCGGAAATGATGGAGAGGAAGTTGTTCCGCTCGTTGCGGGTGATGATGTCGATATTGGCCGCGGCGTCGTAATCGGCCTGGCGAAGTAGCGCCTCGGCGCTTCCGTCCATGCCCATGCCGCTTTCGGCCTGATTGACACGGATGCGGCCCATGATAAGGTGGGCCTCGTCGATGACCTTCTGGCGTTCGACCGACGCCTGATCGGCGTTGATGTCGGCGTTGACGTCCATGGATCGTTCCTGCGTCCGGACAGACGCCTCAGCGAACTCCTGCTCCTCCTTGGCCTGAACGTGAGAGCCGTAGGCGGTAAGCCCGCCCGTGGCGACTGCAGTCCCGGCCGCAATCACGGCCCAAGTTGCGGGATCAGCCATGTGTATGTCCTTTCGATAAGTTAGCCTACGCCGTTGTTGTGGTCAGTGCTTGCGGGGCCTTGTGAATTTTCTCAACTGAGACTTCAGGGCACGGAAGGCTTTCGCCAGAACTCCGGCCGGGGCGGGTGTTCGGCCGGCGGTTTCGCTCTCGCTCTGCGGGCGTCGCATTAGTCCGGGGTTTCTATATGGCATGTCTTTATATCTCCACTCCGACTACGACCTTGTTGCCGGAGCCGCCGTGAATGGCCGAGATTACCCCCGTGTAGCGGTTGGCCTCGGTGATTTCGTAACTCCCGCCCGGATTGCTGGCGTCGGTGCGTGGGGCAAGTGGGATTCCCTCGCCGACGGCGGCGGTAGCTCCGAGGGCAAGCCATATCAGCGTGTCGCTGTAGTTGACGATCAGTGCGGATATCCGGCTTGGATTGCTGGCCAAGATCGCAGTGCTCGCCGCCGCCACGTTCTTGGTAAACGACGGGTCGTTGGCGGTGGCCTGGCCGATTGTTTGTACGGCAGTGCCGCTCATGATTGCTCCTCTGGATTGTTGAGATAAAGGCGCCGGGGTTATAAAGGCGTTGGGATGGTGGTGGGGTGAGTTGCTTGTAATGAACCCAAGGGACGCGCCGGCCGGCAGCGTAATTCGTTGCGAGCCCTGGCCACAAGCTGGGGATCGCTCGCCGGGCCGCTCTGTCAGACCATCGAACAGGCGGACGCACGCCCCGACCTGTCGAAAGATCGGGGCGCTTGGCCGACGCGTCTTGGAGGAACCGCGCAGGTGGTTACTTGACAGGCTCAAGCTTCGCTGAGTTCATCGTGAAAGACTTGCCCGTCTTCTTGCTGGTGAAAACGAGAGCAATCCCAAACCCATCTCGGTTTTCAACGAGGTCTAAGTGGAAGGATCGCTCTGTCTGGAAATCGAATCTCGCCATTAGTTGTTGGTCAAGGCTGGCATTGCTCGACCGGGTTATGTCATGGTACTTTGCCGTCTCAGGATGATATTCGTACGTTGACACGGCTGTGCCGCTGGTTATCCTGAGAACATCTCCTGCCCACGCATCGACCTTGAGGCCGTCGTGCGGCCCGCCTACTAGCTCGATTGTCTGTGGCATGGCTTCTTAAACCTTCCTCTTGCTTCGCTTGGCGATAGCCTCTTGTACGGCCTGGTGGACCGCTTCATGTTTCGGGAACGGTCCGACCATGCCCCGCTCCTCGCCTAACATCGTGGCCAGTTCGTCGATCAGTTCGGCCGTAACCCTGTAGATGCCGAGTGACGTTCGCTTGGCCGTCTCTTTCGTGTCGTTTGTCTTTGCCATGTGTTCGGTTCCTTGTGTTGTCTCTGCCGGCGGCTATACTGTAATCACCCTTTCGTCCGTTCGTTTCGGCGAACAGACGAGGCCGGCCCGCCGATGCGGGCCGGTTTAATTCCGGGTATCCGGTCAATCGGTGCAGCAATTCGGCCGTTACCGTCTCGTTACGCCCGCGATAGCGGCCTCAGCCTGGGCGACGGCCTCGCGCGGTGCAAGGTAGTGATCGACCTTCCAGAACCGGCCACGGCGTTGCTTGACCGGCCATACTTCGGCGGTGATCTTCTTGACGGCCCGGACAAGCCGCGAATTCGGCACGGTGATATATTGCAGTTGCCCGGTATAGAACCAATCGAGTGTGAACGTCATCCGCGTGCGACGGGTATCGTCGCCGGCTGGAAGCTTGCGACATTGGATACTCCGCAGGCCGCGCTTGCCCCAGTCGAATAAGGTTTGCCCGATCCATGCCCGTGGCGCTCTGGTTAACCTCCGCGCCGCCTGTTCGCCGTTGCTTGTGAATTGCATTGCTTCACCCTTCCATCCGCGTCGGCACTATCGCCGACAACAGGAAGTATAGCGGATGAAGCGTGACTGTCAATAAGAATCTATAAATTATTCATGCACAGTTTATCACGCATACAACATAACGGGGCAATTCTCTTCACTGATGCCCGCCGTAAGTCTTGTATTCGCCAGTGGTCCCTATGTGTACCGTGAGGCGGTACACTGCCGGCGAAGGGGGTACGGGGGGAAGCCCGGATGAGGAACCAATTGTTGACCTCTTCGTGTATTTCCCTGATATTTGTCTCGGGTGTTCGCCTGAGAGGGATTGTCGGGCTGTGATGGTGTCAGGGGCTCGCGTGGTCGGCGTACAGCGACTTTCTCTCTGTTTTGATAGCTGAGGGCCTCATTGTGGAGATCGTGTCTTAGGAGGGCGTACAGCGATTCTAAGGCCGAGTTTTGTTCGGAGGGTGTCTGAGGTCGTATTTGGGTGCGATCGTTGATTCTGGGCTCGTTGTGGCGTCTGGAAGCAGCACGCCTGGAATTCTGTGCGGTGCGGATCAGAGCGTTTTGGGTGTTTCTGTGAGGGCTTTGGCGAGGAGTCTGGTGGTTTCTGTTGGTGTGGCTCCGTACAGGAATCCGCGGTATGCGAGCATGTAGGACTGTGTTTTGCGTAGTTGCGGGATGATTTCTTCATAGCGGAGTTCGTGGTTGGTGGCGAAGTCTTTGACGAATAGCACCCAGGGCAGGTCGCTCATGGTGGTCTCCCCGTGTTGGTTGTTGGTCGGAATCTGCGTGTTTGTACACGCGACGGTTTGTTTTTGGAGATGTTTTGGCACTTACGACGATTTGGGGTGATTGGGCCTGTTTTGGGAATACGTGTTTTTGCTGGGGTTTATGCCAGGAAAATGACAAGCTGTCGCCCTGGAAAACACTTTGGGCCGGATTGACGTAAGTGTCATTTCTTCTTGCGGGCTTTGTAGGCTTTCTTGAGATCCGGCAGGCAGTCGGCGAGGAAGCAGTCGGCGAGGAAGCAGCCGGCTTGGGCGCAGGCTTCGGAGAGCTGCGTGTGCGTCATGGCGAAGAACCAGTTGCCATTGTCGTTGGAGAAGTCTGGGCTGGCTGCATAGCGGACATTCATATTGGCAAGAGAGGCTTCCACCGCTTCGTGTACCATGACAGCCACGACGTCTTGCCAGTCTTCCCGGTCTTATACCCACGGTCATCTGTGCGACGCCGTTAGGCGAGCTTAGGGAGTAGCTGCCGTTGAGTTTCTCGTCGAGGCCGATCAAGTCAACGGACCGCCAGGCGAGCTTGTACCTGCCGATCTTGATTCGCTTTTTCATCGTTCGGTTCCTTGTGTAAGTGTGTTCGGGTCGGCGTCAGGGGCCGTTTCGTTGCTGCCGGGGAAACTCCAGCTTGCATGGCCATCAGGTAGCCGGCGGCTTCCAAGTAACTCTCGACAATGGTGAATTCGGCGGGCATGGAGTCATTCAACACGCAGGTGTTCTCTCTCACAGCAATAACGGGGATTCCTCTTTCGAGACAGGCCCGATGGGGGGGCCCCGCGCAACCCAAGGGCGTTATCAAGCAATCGATATCATCTACTGACAGGCCCTTGCCGATTCGCGGAGCTTTGTGCAGGCCTTTGAGAACACAGTGGAGATAGCAGAGGGAGATACATTCGGCCGCCCTTCGCGGATTAACTACCTCGTTGAATGCCTTCATCTCCTGATCGTCAGTCTCGACAGGTGCGTGGGCTACCGGCTTGCCCAGCGCACCGGAAATGAGCTTAGATGCTATTGCCTCAACGCCGCCCCATGGATTTACTCCGCCGGTCCTGAAGTATCGCAGGGCCGTTTCCTTTGGCACGGTGATCTGCGTTGCGATTGCCAACGCGTCGAAATCATATTCTCGCACTTGCTCAACCAATTTCTGCCAGCCGAGGACGCCGCCCGTTGCACGGCCAACATCATCAAAACGACCAATCATTTCGAGGCGGCTTTTGAGTTCGACAATCTCAGCATCGAGCCCCAGCGTTGCCCTTGCAGCAGATACGGCGTTTATAGTCTCGGGGCGAACCGGCGCGTTCACGGCCACTAACACCCTGTTGCTGTGAACCCTTTGCAACTCAATCTCCCCCTCAAGAAACTTGTCGAGCATACTGCCCTCGACGTACAGGGAGTTGTGGGGCATCTCGTTTATGTCGGAGGCATTGACGACGTTGGGATGCAGGACGAGAGTATCACAGCAAGCACCTATGAGCCTTGCGGCCGGCGTCGCATCTCCTGCGTGCCCGCCAATCTCGCAACCTATACCTGTTGGAATTATGAAGACTCCGATCATTTCATGTCCTTTCGACCAATTGGACGTCGCACAATTGCGCCTCAAACCATTCGCGAACGAACAGCGTTGTCGCCGCCTGGTCGAACGGTTTGCAGGAGAACAGATTCACATAGGCTGCCCCCAGGAGGTCGAGAGTATGGACTACGATCGAGCTCGTGAGGATGAATTGCACGGCCGACGTCCCGGTAGTCTCTGGCCGGGTCTGACGCTCTGCTTTCGGCACGCGCCAGTCATCCCAGAAATGCAACTCACCCCTTTTCATGTCGATCAGCTTGCAGAGCTCGCGGAAAAACTTCCGGAGATCCGTTCGGTTGAACTTCGCCACATTGCACCCGCGTAGATCGAGGATCAGTTCGTATCCATACGCCTTTGCCATGTTCGGTTCCTTTCAGTTCATGCAATGCCGGAAGATGCTGTTCGGCTTGGGCTTCTGGCCGAATTGGGCGTAGAATTCATCGAGTCGCTTCTGGAAGTCCTCCTCCTTCTGCCGGGCCTCCTGTTTGGCCGAGTCCTGCTGCAGCATGTCGGCGAAGAGTCCGACGCATCCTGACACGGATTCGACGCGGTCATCGTGTTCGAGCGAGTTGCGATCGCGTGTGAGACGAGAAAACTGATACCAGAGCTCGCGATCCCTGGCGACTACAGGATCGACCACGAGCCGGTGCTGATTGCAGACGGGCTCCAAGGTGTCGATGATCCGGGCTTCCTTCTGGCCGGACGAATGGATGCCCTCAAGTCCGTTCGCTCCGCGGAGGATGGCGCAGTTCCAACCGTCGGGGTATGCGTCGTTGTCGCCCGGTTTGAGTGCGAATCGCTGGATCACCGGCTTGATAAGCTGGATCAGCATGTCGCCGCCGAAGTTGGTCTCGATCGCCAGTTCGGTGCAGTTGTTGTCGCGGAGGCTCCCGACGATCAGGTCGAGGTTCTGGGTAGTGGCGCCGCCGTGGACGCCGTTGCAGTATTTGAGATACAAGTAGCCGTTAAGCTGGCCGATGATCGCCCAGGCCATTTCGTCCTTGCCCCGTCCGGCAGGGTCGATATAGCCCTTGCATCCGTGGTATCGCCGGCGGTTGCCGTCGACGAATACGGGACCGTAGAAGGCGTCGCCGGGAAGGCCGGGCGCTTCGATCTCTTCGATGCGAGTTGGCCCGTTGTGATCGCGCTGGCCCCATTGGATATCGGGCGGGGCAAGATCGCGGTGAGTCGGGTAGACGATCAGGTCGGCCAGGCGGAGCGGGTAGCGGTTCATTTCCGCGACGCCGGTGATCACCATGTACTGCATCAGCCAGGTGGTCTTGGTGATCTTCTTGCTCTCGACGAAGCTGTAACCGTGATACTCCGGCCAGACGGGTGTTTCGGGCTTGGCCTTTCCGGCCTTGAGGTCTTCGGTGTAGAACGGCGCCAGTGTCGGAATGTTGTGCTCAGCAAGCGGATAGTAGATCGGGAACGCCCGGAAGATGTAGGGCTCTCGCTCGGGGAAGTCCGGGTCCGGCTTGGTGAGGTAGTCGTACAGGCTGTCCTCGTGGTGAGGCGTGCCGAGGTAGACGATCTCGGCGTCTACGACTGCGATGTTCTCAAACTCCTGCACGCGGTCGCGAAGTCGCTGTCGCTGATCGGCGGTGAAGGTGTTCTCCTTGGTCTCGACGTCGTCGACTACGATCAGTGTGGCCCGGATGCCCGGAAGCTGGCCGGTGATGCCGATGGCGGTGACGGAAGGCGTCCTGTCGGCAGCGCTGCCCCCGATGTCGAAGTGTGTGGCGGCGTCTCTCTGGCCGGGTCGGGGTGAGAGCCTCGTCAGGAACGGAATCAACGTGATCCACTGGCGAAGCTGGAAGAGGCTCTTTTCGGAGTGGCCGCGGGACTGCGAGACGATCAGGATGCGTTCGTTGGGATTGCGGTAGAGCCGCCAGGCGCAGTAGGCGATGGTGATCCACGTCTTTGCCATGCCGCGGTATCCGCGAACACCACGCCGGGCGATCTTACTGCAGAGCCATTTGCCGAGTTCGCACTGCACGCAGGACGGTTTGGGCAGATTCACCCGCCGCCAGATTTCGCAGAGGAAGAAGATAAAATCGTCGTGGAGCTTTTTCGTGTACTTCTCGACCTTCTGTGCGGCGGTAAGCTGCTCGCTCATCCCGTCGCCGCATCATCCTCGTTCATGTCGATACCGGGGAGTTTGATGACGTTCTCGTCGTTCAGACCATA
>SDBT01004755.1_pt1 | contig 22971 bp, 3 predicted proteins | sample 2277101 | NCBI WGS metagenome assembly SDBT01 (sample SAMN10404973, study PRJNA504765) | marine sediment metagenome | isolation source: marine sediment core GS10_PC15, 103 cmbsf | place: Arctic Ocean: Southern Knipovich Ridge | collected 2010 | reverse complement strand
CGATGCGACAGAGCCGCATGTATCGTAACCCCTAAAAGGCCTCCCAGCATAAAAGCCACGCCCATCCAAAACTGCCAATTATCTCCGAGGATTTTGTTGCCGCCGGCCACATAAAAAACTGTGGCATAGTAACCAAGTGAGCCCACCATGCTCGTGCCCAAAGTAAAAGCGGCACCCACAACCATCATCTTACGGAACGGCACGCATCTAAGAGTCTCACCTAAGCCACTCAGAATGGAAATTTTCTTCTTAACCTTCACCACTACTTTCTCATAGTAGCGTTCTTTAGTTCTAAAGAAAATGATTATGGCAAAAATAGCCATTACCACACCCAGTATTGCTGTGTACACCTGTATCCCCAGGAGAGTATTCTTTTGTCCTGTTCCCGGAATAAGAAACCAGGCCAGGTTGGTAAACCGTAAAGCATAAAAATTGCCCAATTCTGAAACCTTTTGGGCCGCGCTGCGATAGGCCATTACGGAGGTGCGCTCTTCATAATCAGGCGTCATTTCTGCGCTCAAACTGTAGTAGGGGATTGTAAAAGCGCTGATAATGGGAATATAGATCATGCTGGATGCCATCATGTACCAAAATACTACGGACACTCCGAGGAATTTTATCTCCACCCAGGATGGCGACACCAAAAACAAGATCGGCAGGAGCAGTCCGCTTAAAATGCCAGCAATTAAAATAAAAGGACGTCGGCGGCCGTGTCTGGAACGCAAATTATCGGACAGCCACCCCATCACAGGATCAACAACGGCATCAAAGACTCGGATCAATGTAAGAGCTAAGCCCACCAGCCACGGTTCAATACCCAAATACATATTAAAAACCGCAAAAGAAACAGCCGGGTACAACCAAAGACCCCACATATCAACTGCCGTACCAAGACTATAGAACAGCTTGGTGAGAATTGGAAGACGATCACGCAGAGGTTTCTTACCATTAGCAACATTAGCTTCTTGCATTATGTCTCCTCCATTTTCCTTTATATAAAATAATCTTAACGAAAACCGTGATATGCCTTCCCGGCATGACATGCATCGATAAGCCGTGTTATGCTTGTGGTAGCCACGCATTGAACCGTATCAGCGCCGCCGTAATAAAGTTTAATCTCGCCATTATCTTCCACCACGGCCCCAGAGGTAAACACCACGCTGGGAGTTTGTCCCACAAGTTCATATTGCTCCTCGGGAATCAAGATTGCGTCCTCAGACATAGACTTGACTTTTGCCGGATTCTTCAAATCCAAAAGACAAACACCCAATTGATAAACAAAATGCGAATGGCATTGAGTGCGCACTCCGTGAAAAATGTTCAACCATCCTTCAGATGTCTTTATAGGAGTGGCTCCCGCCCCGACTTTTGTCCAGGCCCAGCGAATCCCCTCCCATTTCCTAAACACGCATTCACTCTTTCCCCAAAAGATCAAATCCGGAGAATAAGATATCCAGATATCCCCGCCACCATCTCCAGTATTGGGCCGGTCAAGGCGCGCATACAATCCGTTGATTTTCTCAGGAAAAAGTACCCCATTGCGGTTGTCTACTTCAGAAACAAACCCCATCCATTGAAATTTCTTAAAGTCCTCTGTCTTCACCAGGCTCAGCCGGCAGGTGTGGCCGCTGTGCGCGGCATGGAGTATATAATACGCATCGTCAATCTTTGTTACACGCGGATCATAATACATGCTGTAGGCATACTTCTTAAACATCGGATCATCATGGGGCATGTCTATCGGCTTTGGCCGCGGTTTAAAATGATAGCCGTCCGTGCTTTCCGCAATCCAAAAACGGTCAAGCAAAGCGGAATTCTCAACCCGGCAAACCATCGTATAAACACCATTGTATTTTACGATGCCGGAATTAAAAACATACTTAATATCGGCTTCAGCGGGGAAATCCTTGCCTGTTAGGATAGGATTTCCTTCATACCGCTTGCATATAGGATACTTTTTTGTTTTCATGTTTAATTTCCTTTTTTTGTGCGTTGTTTTCATCAAGCAATATCCAACCACTCTGTAAAAGGTACTAAGATTTGAATATAGCACTTTCAGAACTATTTGTCAATAAAGAGCGTTAGGAAGTGGACAAAATAATGGCCGAGAGGAGGGATTCTTCTAGTGTATTTGCCTAACTCTCCGTCAGGGATGGAATGCAATTTGGTTAAAAATAAAAAAGTCAGATTTAAACTATTGCATCTAATAGAAATATAGCGTAGTCTTACTAAGATAGTATAGCTCTTTAAAGTATAGATGATATTCATGCGATAATAGCAAACCATTCGAAAGAGTGAGCACGCAAAGCCACGGGCCTAATTTCCCGATCTAGAGGATATGGCAGCCGGGTTGCCGAAATGAATAAGTGCCTATAGCCGGGTTTGCCCGGCTATTTTTTTGCTCACTCTACTTCGGATGATGGACACCAAATCAAAGAGGGGGCAAAAGATGAAAGTGATATCAGGCGCGTTGAAATTCGAGATCACAGTCGTAGCCATTTTCCTGGCACTAGCATTTCTTACGCCGGACCCGAGAACGGAGGCTTCGATAGCTTATCCCATGTTCCATAAAGGCATGAATTATGTTACATGGTCCGATAGCGGTTTTGCAAGTCTCGCCTCAGACCAATCGATAAGGTCCATGGCCCAGATAGGCGTGAAGTGCGTTGCCATTGTTCCGACGTGGTATCAGAAACATTATAATTCCACTAAAATAGAAAAAAATACTCGCACACCGTCAGACAAAAGTATGAGACGTGCTATACGTAAAGCGCATGAAGAAGGTATGCTCGTGATGCTTAAACCCCATATCGACCTTATATCAGATGAGGGTAATTCACGTTCGGATATTGGGCACTATTCTCGCGATAAATGGAAAGAGTGGTTCGATAACTATACCAAGTTTATAGTTCATTACGCGAAGATGGCTCAATCGGAGGATGTGGCATTCTTCTGCGTAGGCACGGAGCTATCTTTCGCGGCCACAAAGACCCGGATGTGGAAAGAGCAGGTCATACCTAAGGTAAGGAAAGTGTTTAAAGGAAGGATAATGTATGCGGCGAACTGGGATGAGTACAGAGACGTCGAATTCTGGGACGCGCTCGATTATGCCGGGATAGATGCGTATTTTCCTCTAGCCAACAAAGGAACCCCTAATTATGAGAAACTTAAAGAAGGTTGGAGAAAATGGATTAAGGATATGGAGGAGTGGGTGGCCAAAGTTAAAAAGCCCGTTGTATTTACTGAATGCGGATATGCCAGCGTAAATACCGCAGCCGTAGCGCCGTGGGCAGAGAACAGGCTAAGTAAGCCTAATCCCGAGCTTCAGGCTAATTGTTATAAGGCGCTCATGGAGGAGCTTTGGAATAAACAGTGGTTCTTTGGGGTCTATTGGTGGAACTGGAACACTTACTCTGGTTCCGGAGGAATAAATAATAGAGATTTTACGCCGCAGAATAAGCCAGCTGCAGAGTGCATAAAGCAATGGTATAAAAAGAATATTGAGAAGAACTACATAGTGAAAGAGGAAGGCGTATTCCCGAAAACTGGACGATCAAATACCACCTAATATAATCTATAAAAAAATAGCCTCGAAAATTTCGGGGCTATTTTTGTAGTTTGTTTTCTCACACTTGATATTACAGCGACCAGAGGAGCTGGCGTCTATTGCGTAGTTCCTTGTCGGCGTCGTACTGTTCAATTGGTCTTGAGATAAGCAATGCTTTAATCAAGACTGCTATTCGATTTACCGCTTGACCAAAATCATACTCTGCTATACCCATAAGGGATTTTAATGCATCAAGGGAGATTTCTTTTCCGACTAACTGGTTCATAATACGTTGCAAATATACTGCGTTACCTATACCTTCTTCTATTTCATTTATTTCGGTGTTACCCAATGTAACTGCAGCGGATTCAATCTCTCTTGCAAAGGCAACGCCTTTTGTTTCATCTTTTGGTCTGGCAATAGGTATAATCCTTTGAGTTAATACATTCTCAAGAGCATCTCCAAGGGATTTATCATTCTCGATTCTCTCCAAATCATCGCGATACGTAATGAATACGTGGGTATAGTTTGGATCTAATGCCTTTCCTCTAAGGCTGTCTATAGTCCTGCCATATTTTGTCATGTGGACAGTATTGTCGGATGCCAGACGCAAGGCTTCCTTTTCTGCTTTAAACGAATTATTCGCATGCATCGTACTCGGTACATGCAGCATAATAGGCTTTCTTTCTCTTCTTTGTATTCCTTCAAAACGCGCCTTATTTATAGGTGAGAACATGGTCTCGAAACCGGTAATTACTCTAGTTTCTCCTTCTAATGGTTTATATTGCATATAAACTGTAGCTGGTTCTGTTGTAGACACTAATTCGTATTCTCCTAAATTAGCTGGTATCAGTCTTTCCTCGCCCGCTTTCAGTTCTATTGTCTCATCCGTTCTTGCACTAACCAATCGAACTTCTCCCTTTTCAACGAATATTGAATGGACCCTGCCAGATGTTAGAGCTTCGGATTGTAATCTATCGCCTAACTCAATAGTAAATCTTTCAACAACAAATCCTGGTTTGGCTAGCATAAGTTCTAATTTACTCTTACGTATTTGTTGTATAGGTTCCAAAACAGTGACTTCATAATCTTCCAGTCTTACCTGCCTTAACATGCCTGAGGTTTCCAGTACATCAAGAACTCCTTCTTTTTGCTGCTCTGTCATGGTGCTAAAGTCTTTTCCGATTCTTGGTTGCTTTTGTGCTTCATCGGGGAAGATTTTTCTATCGATAAAGGACTGTGTAGCTTTAGACATGTCTTCGGGTTCCATAGATACCTCATAGACATAGCCGCCTTCCATTTGTCCTTCTATCTCTACACCTGCTCCCAATGCATGAGCCAGACCGCCTCTTATGTCATAAGGCTGCCCTTCTTTCATCTCGACCAGATGAAGTATAGATATATCACCTTGTTCCAATCTTTCTTTTAACTGGTCCCTTGTAAGATCTTTTGAAAATCCCATAACAGCTCTTGCTTTAGGCGCTAAGGCAATCCACATCTCTGGTTTAGAGTTTCTATCTCCTTCGGGGAGATGAACCTGAGCTGATAATGAACGCCCGGCGTCCAATAACTTGGCTACAACGCCAAGCTTAGGAGCGGTCTCTGCCGCCAATTGTTTTGTTCCAAAAACTTCTTCCGGATAGTTACCCAGCAATACCTGCATGGGCGCTGAATACTCTGTCCCTACATTAATCATAGACGGGAATTCGTTATCTGCTGAGGCTATCCAACGCTCAGAAACAACATCCTCTTCTTCTCTCATAATACCCGCTCTAACTGCGTCTTCTTTATTACTAATTCCGAGGCTCTTTAAAATAAAGGATTCAACCCGGGTAACAAGTTTTCCCCACGTATAACCTTCCTTAGCAGTACTAACACCGGCTCTTACGTTGGGTTTAAAGTTAATTGGCCGTCCTGCCTGGATTTCTTCATCTAATCTGGTGAAGAACTCTTTGGCCTTTTCGTTCGTGGCTTCGAATTTTGAATAGTCATTTACTTCTCGTAATGTTTCAGGAACTTCTGTATCTATTACTGGTTTCCTGGCAAGAATTTGGCCTATGATTCTCTCTGCAAATTCATCTGTCTCAATCTTAGATCTCACAGTTGCCTCATATTCATCTATTTTTGCAGGATTGAATATTACATCTATTCCTTCTTCAGTAGGCACAAACGGCTGTATCCATGCTTCAATTCCAACCGCACCCACTTTTCCCTGGGTCTCTAGATGCATTGCTAGATAAGGTTTACCATTCTCCATATAAACAATATACGGCATGCCAAATCCCGGTAGATTCTCGTTAAATTTCGTATCTAAAATTTGGTCTTGTGTTATTCCGAGCTGGCTCGTTATTTTTTGCGCTGTTCTTTCAGAAACCTCAAAAGACCTATCACTAAATTTCAATCCACCTAAGTTGACAACTGTATCTTCAGTTCCTGGAATAGAGAATGCCCACACTCCCGGCTTTAAATACATAGCGCGTACATGCAATTTCCCGGTTTTATCATACCAGCTTATCAGCTGTATGCCATATCCTTCCCTTACTAATTTAAAATCGAATGCCTTTGCTTGAGAATGGACACCGGTTGTCTGATATACAATCGTGCCGGGATAAAGCGGATTTTCCTGGTCAAACGAAGTAATGGCGTGGAGCCTGCCAAAATGTCCCATGTTATAAACGGTTCTGAACATATGACGTTTGAATAAACTCAACATTGCTATTGCTTTTTCCGGCAGGACGCGCCTTAAAAGCATATATGTTGAATCGTGCTGACCGCGGTCAATATAAGAGGCAGCTACCGGTACTTTTTCATCAAATCTCAAGGCAGCAGTTTTCCTGTCAACGCTGATACCCCTTAAGCCTAAAGACCTAAGAAATCTGACAAAAGCCTCTTGTGCCGGAACGCGACTTTGGATTCGTAATTCCTGCACCCTTGACAAAACAATTCTATATATACTGTCGATAAATGTTAAATCAGTCTCCGTAAGCTGGCCTATTGTTTTACCTATAAATTGCGAATACTGTACGGTGATATATGCTCTTAAATTTTCTTGCTCTCTTTGATCTGTCGCGATTTTTTCAGATATAGTTCCCGTTTTTTGTAGAATACCTCTAATAAATTCTTCCATGTTAAACGATTTTGCATCATCTGTCCTAATCGCATTTGTGCCGGGAGTGCCATCAAAAGTTGGCTCTTCGGGTGTATCTTTGCTTTTAGCTTCATCTATAGCAGTTCCCATTTTGGGAAGGACCTCTGCTAATGTTATTTTAACGATTTCTTCAGCGCGGCCTTGGGTGTTAGCTGTGGCATAATTCCTAAATTGATCCGCATTCCCTGAAGGCCTCAGATGAGAAACGTCGTTATTTGCGAAAATTATCCGTATACCGTCAACAAACTCTATTGCCACAATAGCATCAAAGCCTAATGCGGGAGTGAAATAGCGCTCACTTAGTCTTGCCCTCGTTTGGATCATAGAAACAGCTAAGGGGTCCTTAGCGTTTAATGTTTTAACTCTTCCGTACGAATAAGTTACTTTTACGTCTTGTTTCACAAAATCAACTCGTGCAATATTCTTATCTTCAGGGACAATGCTCTCTATAATTTTTTGGCCGATTTCTCTCGGGAAATTATCAAGAAGGCCAGCATGTGTATACCGTGATGGAAGAGTGGCAATAAGTTCAGAAACTGAGCCTTTCCCTTTAGCCAGGATGAGCGCGCTAATAAGAGGTAACATGGCATCTCTTGTAGGAAGCGCTTTTAGGGGCTTGCCTGCTACAATTTCTAATTCACTTGCTGTAAGAAATCCACCATTAACTTCCCAGGAGACAGTTTTATCCTTGTCTCCTTTAGCAACTCTATCATTCATGGCTTTTATTACATACGGAGAACCTATTTTTGTTTTGGCTGTTTCAACGCCTTTCTCTTCCAAGACTTGAAATACAGCATCGTTAGCACTTATAGGTATAGCAGCAAAATTCACTTTGACACCCATGGTATCTAACGCTAATACAGTTAACAAACCCAGTTTATCCCCTGGGAGGAACTGCCCATTTTCATCAGCAAAGAGTGGTCTGTCAGTATCGCCGTCTGCAGATATAACAGCAAATGGCTTATGTTCCTCAGCCAACCCCTTAAGAATCGCTCTCGTCTCAGGAGTAATGGCCTCACTATCTACTGGGATAAATGTTTTGCTTCTCTCAGCAGGTATAACTGTTGCTCCTAAATGCTGAAATATTTCTTGCATTATGTCTCTTCCAACGGCAGAATGTTGATATAGAGCTATTGTTATATCACTAAGACAACCGGGTGGAAACGCATCGATATAACGCTGAATATAAACATTTTTTGCTTCCCCATTTACAGGTCCCAGTGATGGTTGTTTTGACTTGAACATACCCTCTTCGTTAAATAGAGAGCTTCTCCAAGTAGTGAAATATTCTTGTCTTCTGGCGTTGGCTACATTCTCCAGAATTCCAGCTTCATCTGCTTTTAAAACTTCCCCTGATTTTTTATAGAATTTAATACCCTGCCGGTCACTGGGGATATGGCTACCGGTAACCATAATACTTGGACGATCTTTCTGCCCAGCATAATAAGCAAGTGTTGGGGTAGGAATCTTACCGCAGTAATCTACTTGAAAACCACTATCTTTGATTGCGCGAACTACAGCCTTCAGAACTCGATTTGTGCTGGAACGCAAATCTCCGGCAAGTGATATTGTATTTTGCGTGTGGTTATTGGAATTTATTTCGCCTATTTCTTTCAAGTACGCGATAAATCCCACAGTATTTATATAACATTCCATGTCAGACATATCAATAGCAAGTGCTCTAAGGCCACTGGTTCCAAACTGAAGCGGAGCAAATTTATTTCTTAAATATGCTTCTCTGTCTATTATGGTTGTGATTAGCTTCTCATTGCGGCTCCGTATCGGTGCCGAAATTATTGCTTTTTCAGCCTCTTGCTCAGTTTTTGTATGTCTTTTTAACATATCTGAAAGCTGGCCAAATGTAACGGGATTGTCAAACATAATGCTGTCATAATTTGTATCGGGATTATAGTAATTTGGATCATTTTTGTTATCCAGGAGCCAGTTTATCTTAAATATCTTCTGTCCCTGGCCAGGGAAATAATGGGAAACTAAAGCGTCACCTTCTACGAAACTGATGGGTTTTTCGGATACAACATTCTGTACTATACCACTTTTTCCTTCGAGTTTTATAACCGTGGTTCCTATAACAATTGCATTTTCTACGTTTATTTCTTCAGCGCTTACATCAATCAATATGCTATTTTTAATGTTTCCTTTTGCAATATTGCAACCTATAACTATAGAACTCACTATCTCGGCTGCGCCAGTATAGGAATCTCTAATCCAATCATCTCTACCCCGTATCCCGAAATATCTTCTAATTCTCTCGGCTGACCAGACGTCTCTACGTTTATCAATATCGTGGGACTCAAATAATGCCTTCATAAGACTATCATAGTAGTTCTGTATCTGTCCAAAATCCCACCAGTCTGTTGAATCCTTCATGAGGCCATAATCTACTCGCCCTAGAACACCTGTCCGTCCATTGCTAATCCTATATTGTTCTCCATGCTTTGCTATAAACGCCTCGAGCATATTATGAATTCGTTCCCACCACTTTCGCTCTATATCTTTTTGATCATTTTCTGCGGTATCGGTTGTTAACTCTTCAAAGGTTTCCGTGTCTACTGTCTTTCTAAAATTTGCTACTCGTTTTTCCCACATGAAGTCAGCATATTCCTCTGCATTCTCAAATGAAAGCGGAGTCCATAAGTCACTATCTATATTGAAGTATCCTCTTTCATCTCTTAGCTCTTGGCGATACATATCAAGAAGTGCTTGCAAAAATTCCCATCTGTAGGAATTAAAACCAAGGCTTAAATCTGCAACATATACACCATCCAGAACCCGCGCATGTTTTTCTATTTCCTGTACAGGTGGTTTTTCGCGTAATAGAACATCACGTTCTTCCCCGGTCGAAAGCAGAACTCCTTTTAGAACAGCATAGTTTCTTTCGTCTTCTGTCTCGAATCGAGTTATTGTATTGAATATTTCTATCGCATATCTGTTATCAGAATCAATATTTTTTCCAGGCAGATTTATTTGGTCTCCCCAAATCTCTGTAAGGCGGCCTCCGCGCGTTTCGGCAAGAGGGCCAAATGTGCGTGCTACTGCTTCGCCAATGGTTACAGGAATTATTTTGCCATCTACCACTACTGTATCCGGTAGAGAAATGGATGACTTATTGTTAGCTGCCATTGGCTGCATACGCTTTCCGCTGCCTGCCATTAGCATCATCATAACAGACCATTCCTCTCGTAAAATATCCACTAATGATACTTTTCTACCATACTTATTTATGACTAGTTCTTGGAATTTTTCATCTTGTTCAAATCTTTCTTGCAAAAGCTTATCTGCAAGCTTAAAAGCATACAGAGAGGCAGAACCATTATCTGTCTTTCCATGCCATCTTCCTGGGCCCTCAGTATAAACTGACAAAATAATTGCATTTTTAGGCAAGATTTGGCCTCGCGTTACCTCAAAACGCCATTGCCAGTACATTGCTTCGGTCGCAGATGTCGAGACAAATATATATATATCGAAGCCTCCATCTTCGGAAGATGAAATTTGTCTTGTTTTCGTTACATAATCAAGCATTGTTCTGTGGGCCAGATAATCTTTGGCAAAATTCCTGATTTCTCTATTTTGAGCCTCTTCTGAAATTCGCCTGAATAGATTATTTGCGCGGTTGCCACCAAACTCAAATCTTTCGTCTATGTGTGTAATTGAATTTAATCGCTCTAAAATTCTATGTTTTTCTTCTGCTGATAATTTTTCGTGTAATGACGCCTTAAGATCTTCTTTCTCAAATTGAGCCAATGCTTTCACAGATTCTTTTCTTAGTTGTTCTAACCTTTTAAACTTATCTCTTATTCCCGAGGCGTGAGTCTCGCGTCCTGGCAAAGACTCAACAAAATGTTCCTCATTAAGATCTGGCTTGGCTTTTAGCGCTTTTATATATTCAACGCAGGTAGGGTTGATTAAACTGGCCAGAGTCCCTAGAGTTGCTTCTGTTATAACCAAGAGATCTTTTACTTCTTCTATGATGTGTTCATCTCTCAATTTTTGGACACCGTTTTCTATGTCAATATGTGCTTTCTCGTGCCTGGCAATAATGGCTATCTCGTCTTCACTAAAGAAGAAATACTTGAGTCCGCTCATATGGAACTGCGCTAATTGGTGTTTAAATTCTTCTCCGCCTCTTCCCGGATGCACCTCTAAGCCTTCAGGTATTATCACACCTCCCTTTTTTGCGGCTCTTTCATTGTGCGCTTTTATTCTTTCTTCTAACCCATAATGAATACAAGCATCAATCAACGTATCATCGACGTTGATTTGTATTATTTCGTATTTGCCTTCATAAAAACTCTGTTTTATTATTGCGTCATAAGTGTTTGCCTGTTCTATGCTTATATGATGGGTGAGACCACTTCCAAGCATTTTTGTGCCTGGTGTCGTCTTCTCTTCATAAATCGTGTCGAAATCCCTCTCAATAACATCTAAAATATATCTTGAGCCGATTCTATTCGGGGAGAGTTTTGAGGATTCTCTAAAGTTTGTTATAAGCAATTTCTTAATATCTTCTTTTGTTTTATCCGAGAAAAGGCTTATATATGACTTAATAAGATTATGAGCAAAGTCTCTATAGAATCTTTTACCCGCTTCAGTTACTTCCCCGCTGGCAATATGTTTATCCATAGAAATGCTACTGAACTTACTGGCAACCTGTAGTTGACTCATTTCCCCCATACCACCTATAATAAGTTCCTCAAACGGTGTTTTTTGGCCCGTTAATACCGCTATATATGGGCTCTCAGTGTCCTTTGTAATGGCAGGGCTTATAACCACGTAAGAGGCGTCTTCCTTCTTGAGGAACTTGGTTACGCCTTTTGTGTGGAAACCGCCTGTTATCAAAACCGCGACATCGGTCTTTTTGCCCCTCATGCCCTTAAACATGTTTTCAACAAGAATTTTGTCTCTTCTAAGGGCTATTTCATAAAAATCTATTAATTTAGTAAATGCGTTATTTAACTCTTCGTCCGGCGTACTTATATTACAGGAGAGGCCGAATCTTTCGGATTGCTTGTTTATAAAAATTATAAAATTGGCGGGACCAAACTCATTTTTATTTTCTTGATAATATTCGTGTTCTTTATTGGTAAGTTCTATATTCATGAAACCGAGAGCTACATTCACATCTTTACATAATTTATCCAATGTCCTTTGGTCGTCGTTACGGAACATATTTTCTTTTATGGCTACAAGCAATTCATCAATTTCATCAAAAAGCCCTTCGTTATCAATCTTTGCGTAAATCCTTGAATATATTATGTATCTAGAAAAATCCTCGTATTTTTTAGTGATTGAAATATTTTTTTCTTTGGCAAGTTCTGCAAGATACGAATAAAAGGTATTTCCGTCAATTTTTCCTAATTTGAAAGCCAAACTTTTATTAACTAACTTTGAAAGATTGTCCTTGGAAAGTTTTTTGCTTAACTCATCTATTAAGACTGCCCTTTCGTCGTTTACGATATCAAAGTCTATATTCTTTTCAAATTTGATGGCCTCCATGAGAATGGAAATATTAGGGTATGTCTTTATGTTTATGCGTTGGGTTTTTGCGGTATTATCTAAATATCTTATATAATCTGCAAACTTAATCTTTTTATCCTTATGGCCTATTACTTTGTTATCCAGGCGGCGCAGTTGTTTTGTATAAATATACTTTTTAAGTTTTCCTAAAGCGGATTTTACGCTTGTGTAATACTTTAGAAATTCTTCTTTATATGGGTAACTCTCGAGGAAACTATTCAGGTTGTCTATATAATATTTTCTGTTCTCTGCGCCGTAAATAGTAAAGGGATAATCGCTTGTTATGGAGAGGAATTCTGCGCCTGTAATTTCGCCTTTTTTCATGAAGTAGTCGGCAACTTCCTGCTTTATATCTTCGTCCGGAAATGCCTTAAACCAGCTGGTATCTACTATGCCGTCTGCACCCTCAACCGCTACAAAATCGACTTTATAATTTTTAATGAGATACTCAAGAATTCTGGCAATATTGGTCTGGGCTTCATAATTACAGTGGGCATCCTGTATATATAGCACTAATTTACCATTTCCACCGTTAGAACGTTCCTTAATGGTCCCATAATCACGCGGGATGGTAAGTGAATCAACAGCCAAGGCTGATTTTTCTACTTTTGAATTGTGTTCTTTAGAAAAATCGCTAACAGCAAAACTTATATTGGATATAAGAAACAGTTGTATAGTTATAAGACATATAACTCTTTTAAACATGTTCCACTTTTTTGAGCCTTTATAAGTCATTTTGTTCTCCCTTTTCGATCACGAAAGCTAACTTTTTTATCTTCCAACATTGTCGCCCTAGTATACCATATTTCAATCTTTTAGTTGTCATACTAGTGTAACAATAATGTAAAAGTAAACTGACTTTTTGTCGATATTCCGTAGAATTCATAATTTCCTAACAGTAATAGCTATCCCTGCCTGCCCGTTGCTTGGCGAAACAGGCAGGCAGGAATAGCACCTCTATGCGCCACGCGCGCATAGAGGTCTAGAGAAGCAATCTCACGTTACGACTTCGTTATAATTTCTTTTATGAACTTGTGATAGTCTTCTAGATATTCCTTGTAACTATCCGATTCTTTCCTCAAAGAGCGTTTTTCTCGTAATCTCGCAATCAATTTCTCGTCCTTGGCGTATATTCCTATCAATGCCTCTTCGTAGGCGCTGCCATGTTTCTTCATGAATTTGATTAGCTCATCTATGTATTTGTCTATGTTTCCTGTCAGGATAGCTACTATCATTCCCGCTGCTTCCTCGAAATATGATTCTCCACCCACTAATACCACATGTTCGGCATCTAATCCTAATCTTTCCTGGACTACTGACCTTATAACCCTTACAATGTTACCCTGATCGAGTTTTCCTTCTTTATTCTCAAGTTCCCCATAGAGCATAACTTCGTCAAATGCATTTTCTGCGCCTAAATCTCTCAGGTATTCATTAAGGTTCTCTTCTGTTATCTTAGGATTCAAGATTGTTAGCACATCTTTAACCGGTTCAAATCCTCCGTGTAATCTCTTTGCCTTAATCTTGGGGAGTACCGAGGGGTCGCTCTCAATCATCACACTGGTTACTACTGCTGCATACGGCTCATTTTTCTTTTCTTTCATCTCGGCTAACAAACCTTCCATACCCAAAATAGTATTATCGCACACCAATCCTCTCAGCTGCCAGTATTCACCTATAGCTATTCTTTCATCTATACTTTCAGCTTTAAGACTTAAAAACTCTCCGACTACAATCGATAATCTATTCTGTAATTCAACAATAGATTCCTGGACAAGTTCTTTACTGGTTAATCCGGCTAAATTGGCATAAACAAGACTAAATCTGCTTCTATCTATCTGTTTAATAAAGGTGTTTACGATTGTCTTCACATCTTCTACGCCTTCTAAGTCCAATTTTGCAACAAATTCAACATTTCTATCGTGCGCTGCCTGTCTCATGACTTCGAGATGAGCTTTTTTATCCTCACCCTCCAGGCGTATTACTTCCACACCCTTATATCCGCCTATTATTTTGCTTGCTTCTTCTATTTTTGCCTCACCTGCATTTTCAGGTATGCCTATGAGAATTTTTGAGCTCTTAACCGGTGTTGAGGGGGCCACGGGAGTGTGTGGGGGTCCGGTTTCCCTTAAACTAAGCGGAGATCTCCACTGTAGATCTGATATTTCTTCCTGCATAACCTTTATGAAATTATCTCGTGTCCTTTCGTCATTTTCGGTAAGATATCTCCAATCATCATTGTCATATATAAGTAATTCTCCACCAACTTGGTAGGTACCCAGCACAAGCGCCGCCTTACCTTCGGGTGTTAAAGTCGTGGTTCTTTCATTGACTTGTGGTGATATTAAAACTTTGTATTTTCCGTCTTCATAGATATAAAGAAGACCGTGTGGTATGTCTTTTGCGATAAGATCTTTAATATCTACTTCTACTGCTCTTGTTAATTCTTCTAAATCACTACTTTCTAAATAATGGAAATTCGCAGGCCAGCCTTCGGGATAACCTCCCCTTACATTTGGATAATCACTATAGGCAGCATCCCATCTAATAGAAACAGCGCCACTTCTTATGTTATCCCAAATACTAGCTTTTCTTCTTAAAAATTGCCCATGGAAATGATAAACACTGGCCGCTGCTCTTGGACCGTTATACAATCCTTGGAAATCCTCACCTAATCTTCTAACAAACAAAAGTAGCGTCTTAATCTTATTTCTACTATCCAGAAGCTGGTTAGAGGGTTCTCTTGCAGCAAGAACAACATTGTCTTCACTGCATGGATTTATATTTGCAAATACCTCGTATATTTGACCCTCATTTTCAACAACAAAGATAGCTTGTTTTGAAATTTGGCTATAGCGGCACTCCTTATCATGCTCGGAGATGAGTTTTGCTTTTTCTTCGGCTTCGCCAACTTGAGATTTCTCAGGTGTTGGATGAGATGGTTTTTCTTCTCGTTTCTTATCTTCATAAGCGCTTCTTCCAGGAATGTTAAAAATAGTAAATGTAGCTTGGTTTGGAAGCGCGACATCATGTCTTTGCGCTTCAAATTTATAATTTCGAACACTTTCGCCATCTACCCATTTCTCTTCGCTGACACGGTCCACTTCCTGTCTTACTTTATCTTCGAGATGTATATCTTCGGATAAATCGTACCTATCTAAAGGTGCGAGTTCTCGTGCTTTATTGACGACGGTGGAACGGATTTGATAATATGGCGCGTCAATATCATCATAAGGCATATTATGTTCGTTCAGAATCTTATATGTGGCTTCCATTATAGAACCATAGGAAAGCCCTTGCGGCAGATTACGTATTTTAGCTAGTATGTCTTGAAGTTGCAGGTTGTTTAATCTATCTAGTATTTGTTGACGTCTGCGTTCCTTATCTTTAATATCTTTAATTCTCCTTCTTCTTATTCTTCTTATAATTAGTAAAATCGCCGAACCAACCGCAATCACACCAAGGCTAATTAGCGCTGTTACATCAGTTATCCACGATAGTATTTTAGTACTTTTAATGAAATCACCGATTCCTCTTGTTGTAGATTCAGGCGCAGGTGTTGGCTCAGGCGCAGGTGTTGGCTCAATTACAGGTTTCTCCGCCTCGGTTGTTTCGAATCTTTCTCTCTCCAATCCTTGCTCTTCTATAGAGCCCATTGCTTTGGCGCGTGCCTCCTCTACTCTTTCTTGCAAATCCCCGATGTCCTTCTCTGTAAAGCCTTTAGCGATTACTTCGGAATTGTCACGGGATAAAAGCTCTGTGAGGATTTTTTCAACAAATGTGAAATTTTCGATGTCTGATTCATCCACATCGTTATCCCTTATCGCGATATCTAAATCATCTAATCGCCATTTTGCTTCCCCAAATAGGGCCTTCACCGTAGCGCAAGGGATATCGACTTCGGAGGATATGACCTCACATTGATTAATATCGGCAGGGGCATAAACTTCAGCGCTAACTACAACCTCACCTTTATATATCTCTGACCCCACGTCATTAGTACTTGTCATTATGTGTATACCAAATGTAAGTGGTCTGGCGGATGGATTAAAACCTTTATCTGCATAATAATCGTATTCTTCACCTTGTTCAGCCGTAAGCGATCTTGCTCTTAACAGTAAAATAATTTTTCCATCACCAACAACGTATTGCTCCGTAATCGGAACCCATTCCTGATACTGCCATCTACCCTCTCCATCCTGAACAATAGTCTGCACTAAAAGCCTTTCCCACACCTCTGTTTCAGCGAATGATAGAGGTACTTCAACTCTAAATACTACCTCTTCACCCTGCATAAGCTGTCTTCCAATTGCTTTTTCTATATCTATTATAACTGCTCCTCTTCTCTGGCCCTCTGTAGTGGGGTCGAGTTCTACATCAACTATCAGCCTTCCATCTTCAGGTGTTATATCTTCATTCAATATTGCATTTGATTTTTCGCCATGTTCATCCGCGGTTACATAATCCACAACTGAATAGCTTCCTTCTTCTAAAGTTGCCGCTTCTCTTTCTCTATCCACTACAATCAGATCCTCTATGCCGACCGTTTTTAGCAGGGATTCTAATCTGCCTACTGCCTCACTATAGTCAAGCTGGGCGGTTTCTGGCGTATCCCTTAATAAAAGTAGTCTATACGCCTTCAGTTGTATCCTAATATAGTTGAAATCGCGCATAACTTCTTCTTGAGAAATTGGGTCTTCCCTTGATTCTAGTTCATTTATAAAAGCCAACATTGACTCCGCTTTAGCCCTCTTTTCAATATCAAACGAATACTCTTCTGCTTCAGTTCTATGATATTGCTTTAGGGCTTCCACATCCAACTTTCCATTTGCTGTATTTATTTTTACAATAAATCTATCTACATTGCTAAAAATCCAACCCTCTAAACCTGACGGACCAGTGGGATACGGAACTTCCATATACGCTTCAACCAATTCATCTATAATTTCTTGTGCGGTATAATCACTATCAGTCTCTTTCATAGTTTCGCGTAACTCTCCGATTCTCGTTCTGAAATTATCGTATTCATCTCTTTCTTCTGGGGATACTGGCAAACCATTTACTAACTGCCAGTAAATACTGCTTGGTTCCGTATAATACCTAACATCAAATGGAACAATTCTACTCTCAATGAATCTGGTTTTTCTCGCTTCCAGGAGACCATTATATAAAGGAAAGGCTAAAAGTAAGTATACAGCTGGGAGAAGAATAACAGCATAGACCGCCCAGTTATTATATATATTCATAAATAATTTTTTAAGCTGTTTTTCTGGTATGACAACCGACGCTACTAAAAATAAAATGCCTATTACTATCAATGCGCTCTCAAGATAAACACTGCCAAAAAATGCCAAACCTGACGCCCTTGCTATAAGTGAAATAACACCGAGTGTACCGAGAGCCAATCCTGCTTTGTCAAGTTTTATGGAAGGACCGGAAAAACTGGCTTTATTTACCTCATCAAACTTAAGTATCAGTGTCTTCCATAAAAGTATAATTGATGTAATGCCAAATGTGCCCACTAGCAAATCTTCTGTCAATTGGGGTAAATCCCAATTCGATAAAAACGCTAACGAAGCTGCGGATAAAATAAACATCCACACATAGGGGGATTTTATTACTCCTTTAAAGCTGATACTTCTAAGGTTTCCTATAAAATTGTTAAACTGTTCCCCAACCCTTTCACCATACCTAGCCCTTTCTTCATGTAAAACCTCTCTCTCATCGTGTGATGTCCTTGACCACCAGTTATCGCGCCTTGCCCATAACTGCTCCAGTGTAATTTTTGCTGCCGGTATCATGTGGAGAAAATATAAACCTGATATTTGCAAGGATATCAGTGTCTGTTTCATATAGAAATATAACATCATACCTAAGGATATTTTCTTTCCTGCAACAGAAAATCCAACCAGTGCTAATAGAATCATACCTGCCACAATAAACGGAATTGCATGGATAGATAGAATAAGACCTACAGACCATAGCCATACACTTCCGACAATAAGCAGGGCTCCTAATATACCTGCTCCCCATCCAAGCGTAATTTTTCCTGCGACAACTTCGTCGTATCGTCCTTTTATATCGCTAACTCTCTTTGCTATTGCCTTATCCAATATATCTTGCTCCATCTTAAATACCTTAATCGCGTCATCTATAGATTGAGGTTTCTCCTTTTCAACCGCCTGCCTGAATTTTTTTACCCCTTCATTAAATATTTCTATCTCCCAATCTTTCCTAAAACCAAATTTTCCATCTTTAGGGTCCATATCTGAAATTATCTTCATAAATTCATCGTAATTGTAATTTCCATTGAGAGCGAATTCATCAAGGGCTTTGTCAATATGTTCTATTATAGCTACTCGAACCTTTAAGCTCGGGTTCGGGGATGCTGCTCTATCTCTGGCATGTCGATTTATATCTACTCGTAGTGATGCAATATCTCTGTTATTATTTTCCACATCATCAAGAAGAGATTGAAGAATTTTCTGGTGGGTATCAAATGCCCTCCTTTCCCGCTCTTCTTTAGTCGAACTTAACTCATATAAAAGATCTCTTATTTTATCCACCTGTTTTACAATATCGTCTGGTTTATATGCATATTTAAGCATACCTGATAATCTTCTTAGCTCTCGTGCAATCTTATAATTCTGGAACTTCTCTGCTGTTTCTTTCATGCGGTCAAGACCATCCTGAAGGAGTTTTTCATTATCGAGACCGGAAAAGAGAGCGCCGAACACTGACATTTCAAAAATGATATAAGATGGCGCGATAAAGATAGCTATACCAACTGCAGTACTTGTAATAAACCAGAACATTGGCGGCGCAAAAAGCATAACTGCTCCGGTTAGTACTGGTAAAAATCCAAGTCCGCTTAATATAAGAACCAAAGCCAAAAGGCCGGTCGTTCCATAAGTGAGCATTGTAAAGTCTGTAGCTGGTTTTCCCAAAAGCAAAAATACTAACTGGAAGAAATTATGAGGCCCGGCCTGCTTTGCAAATCCAGCATCCTGTTCAGGATATTTTAGATTTCCTCTCCTCTTATTAATACGGTTGATAATCAAGCCTAATCTATATCCTGCAAATGCACCGATAATAAATCCGAGGCCTGCACCTAAAATACCAAACACTGCACCGTGTAAGAACGGTACGTATTCGAATGGCATACGGGAACCTAAAAGGGCTCCTCCAATACCCATACATATCAGCGCGCCGAAGAACATCATATAATCAGGCAGGTATTTCATCATAACAGCAATGGGGGTTACGGTAATCCATCGCGAGCGCTGGTACCACCATTCATAACCCAATTCCGGTAGGCTTGCCTCGAAAGTTTCCGTTGCATAATCGGTGATAATCATATTGCGATAGCCATACTTGGAGCAGAGTGAGCCTAATTTTGCGTCTTCAATAATATCGTTTGAATCATGAATACCAAGTGTCTTAAATCGATTAAAATGAACCATGAAGTTCAGGGCTTCCGCCGCTTTTTTATCTTCTGGCCCCAAATTATAAAGCACTTTTTTCAGTTCATATAAACCATGCTCTAATTTTCCTCTTGGCGTCATTTCCCCCGTTCGCATATTGCGACCTACGAGTGTTTCAAGCCAGAAAGAATTTGTAGTTCCGTCATAAGGGAATGGGGAAGCCTTGTTGATACCCTTTTCTATCCATTCTGCCCAGTGTCTTATTTTAAGCATAACAACGCCGCCAATATAAAGTCCTAACTTAAACCCGATAGACATACCTAAGAATAAACCGAGCCAGCCCAATAATTGAAAGCCCAGATAGGAGGCGCCTATCGCGGCTACGATACCAGTTGCTAAACTTATAAAGCTTCTTTGAGCAACTAAGCCTCTTTTAATCATGTTCCACGGACCATAATCCTGGGTAGTAAAAGGATTATCTCCGAGAGGATTCAAACGTAAGACACCCTGTAACACTGCCGGCGGCAGAGTAGCCCTCATTTCTGAAAGGACAAAGGGTTGTTCTAAGACCTGTTTTTTCAGTTCCCTTACCTGTTTTTCTTGTTCTTCTTCGGTTAGCGAAGAATCTCCTCGTATCTGTTCTATTTCATCTGCCATTTCTTGTCGTTTTTCTTCCGTCAATCCAAGCAGTAAAGCGTTCTCAAATTCCTCTTCTATCTTTTTGATATACTCGTTGCCCGATGGAGCCGTCTCGAACCGCCTTGTTATTTCCTTATAGTTCTTTAGGCTCCTCTGAACAGATAATAAATCAATCCCCCATCTTATGGCTTCGTTATACAATTCCGGATGATTTTTTCTTAATTCTCTCGGCCTTATGGCATCATAGCCTTTTTCACCTTTTTGTACTACGGCTTCCTTTACGATTTCCTGTAAGTATTTCACTATCGTATTAATTCGTTTAAAACCAATGGCAATAGACCATGGTTGAAGATCGTTTGCCCTGTCTTCGGCATCCAATATCTCGAATACCTCAGGGGCACCTCTTTCTTCAAAATCCTCTACGTACATCATCAAGGTCTGCCCATCTTTTAACTGGCCTCTATTCTTTAAAAGCTCTGCTACGACCTCCATTGCGCTTATCGCATAACCTGTTGCTACAGACTTGGTTTCAGGTAACCTCTCGATCATATCCCAACCCTTTTTCACCCGTCTGTCTTTTACTGTAAGTAAAGTCACCCCTTCCAGGCTTTCTCCTTTAGCCAGTTTTCTCCTTGCTTCCGGGGTATCAAGTACCTCTAAATTCTGCTTTTGCGTTCCCATCTGGCTTGAAAGGAAAGCATAAACGCCTTCCGGAATTTTGTCTTCACTCACGAGTTCTGTAAATTTATCTGTTACCGCCTGGTCGTGTTCAACCAGAGCCGGCCATACAGTAAGATTTGGGTAATCAGTTTGAAGGTTTCTTATGTTAACTGTCTCCAGCATGAATGGCTCACCGAATAGCGGCGTACATCGCCCAATGTGTATGAATAATCTTTTGTCTCGTTTTAATGCATTATAGATTTCGTCTGCTTTTCTTGGATCCTCATGGCAAGATTCTTCTATTTTTTCCATAATGTCTTCGTTGTTTATAACTAACTCGCCATCCATTCTATATTTATCCGCTTCCTGTTGTTTGATATAATTACTTAGATCTTGCGGCAACGTATCTTCTCCAATACGCTTAAGTGCATCAATAAGTTCTTTTCTTGTTACGCTGTTAAGATAAACGAAGAAAAATGGGTCTGCTTCTCCCCTACCTCTTCTTATTACATTCATTGGCTCTTTTGATTTCTTAAGAAATCCTTTAAAAAGTCTTTCTAGCCTTGTTAGCCTTGAATGATCTCCTGAACCTTTATTTGATAGATCTGCCGTAATATCAATAGATTCTCTTGGTGAGCCGTCCGGGTTCCTTGTTTCGACACCTTCAAAATATTCCAAACTTTCATCTTTCTGTAATTCCTCCGCTGCTTTCACCATTCTTCTGCTTGGAACAGCTTTTCCAATATCTTTATCTAGCGTCCGTACGAGACCGGTTTTGTTAAACAATCCTGTGTCAGACAGATACTTTTTCTGAATCATCGTAAGGGTCACGGTAAAGAAAAGAAGGGTCAGCATCGTCTTTAATAAGAAAAATATACCTACGCTGAATTGGAACCCTCTGTTTGGACTTAGAATTCCTATATTAATAAGTTCTTTAACTGCTGGTAAGAAACTAAGATACTGAAGTATAATTGCGCCGAAAAGGAATATGGATACTCCTGCAAGCAAACCAGTTACCCATAACCTCAATCCTAATCTCTGTCTTACAGGTTCCCTTGAAGCATCGTCACCTTGGCGCTCTGTATGGCTTACATATTTATCTTGAACAGCTTCGCGTAGTGGCGCGGCTTTTGTAGCAACAACTTCTGTTAATGTAGGCTGCCTACCGCTACTATCCCTCATGCGCGTACCAAGCTCGGATGCAGACTTTAATCTCTGCGTCAAACCGAATATAATAGGTAGCAAACTTTCAAAATTAGTTAATTGCCTGCCGTCGGCATAATATTCAACACCATCTCTTTGGTCATCAATACCATCTAATCCTAATAAAGTCACCCCTTCCCACAAAACACGTCCTTCATCGTTTTTAAGTTCCAGTTCCACAAAATTACTTCCTCTTAATGTAAGACTTATGCGGGTAGCGGGGGCATATCCGAATTTCATCTTTCTGTCGATGAAGTATTTTTCGAATGACGCTTTTCCGTCTCTAACAGCTTGCGCTTCTCTTTCTGCAATATCTAACGTCGCTCTTAAATCTTTATGCAAAAGTCTCTTTTTTGTAAAGTGCCCAGGAGACCCGGATGACTGCTGCACAGGAAGATTTTCTATAATTTCGTTTCCAGTGCTTGCGAAAAACATTTGCTGAGCAAGTAAATTACATGCTCCTATTTCTTCTTTACCTAACATACTTTTATCAGCAATATTATCATCTATCCGAGAGATAAGTTGTGGGAGAGTGTAATCATCATTTATTCTATAATCAGAAAAGCCAACTGACTCTATTCTTTCTAAGATACCCCTGAGTCGCTGAAATATATTTATAAGATTGGCGCTATCTCTCTGTCTATCAGCTACTTTTTTCTCCTCGCCGTCTTCTCTGAGCCGAGAACTAAATTGGGTTTGCATGTTCATGATAGAGTCTTCTTGCTTAGCATCAAGGAGATCCGCTAACTCAACAAAACTTTCATCAAGCACTCCTCTGAAATCAGCATTGAGCTTGGATAAAGCCTGTCTTAGAT
>SDBT01004754.1_pt1 | contig 22971 bp, 14 predicted proteins | sample 2277101 | NCBI WGS metagenome assembly SDBT01 (sample SAMN10404973, study PRJNA504765) | marine sediment metagenome | isolation source: marine sediment core GS10_PC15, 103 cmbsf | place: Arctic Ocean: Southern Knipovich Ridge | collected 2010 | reverse complement strand
AAGGTGCCGGTGACCGTGGAAGGGATCAGCAGGCCCCGGATACCCAAACTGCCGGGGGATTGGCTGGAACCGCCCTCGGCCGAGCCCCGGCGCTGGTACCGCCCTGAAGACTTGAAGCTACCCTAGATGGGAACTCCTGTCCGCCGGCCGCATTGAAGTTGACTATGTCCGTGGAAATCGAAAAGGGAGTCCAGGCCCTCTCACGGGTCGCAATCATTGACGGGCGCGGAAAGTTTCCGTCCGGGGAAGTGATTTACTATCATCTCATGGACGGTGTATCGGAAGGGGCCGAGCGGGCCGCCCTGAGCGACCTGGACTTACAAGTCGATTTCAACCGCAACGAAGACCTGCTGTTGGTGGTGCTGAGGGAGCGGATCCGCGGGCGCCGCCAGCGGCCGTCTCGCTTGCACCTGGGCCTTTTCCTAGCCACCGTCCTCACAACGCTCATGTCCGGGGCCATCCTGGCGGAATACAACGTCTTCCTCCAACCCTGGACCATCATTTACGGCTGGCCCTTCAGCCTTACCCTGTTGGCCATCCTGGGATGCCACGAGTACGGGCACTATTACTATGCCCGTAAACATAATGTAGACGTTACCCTGCCGTATTTTATCCCGGTGCCGCCGCCGCTCACCTTTATCGGTACTTTCGGAGCGTTCATCAAAATGCGCGGTCCCATCCCCAACCGGCTGGCCCTGCTCGAGATCGGCGCCGCCGGCCCCATCGCCGGTTTTTTAGTAGCGGTCCCGGCGCTGTTTTTGGGGCTGCAGTTGTCCACGGTGGTGGAAATCGGGGGAGAGGGGATTATTCTGGGGGATAGTCTGCTATTAAAACTGTCTTCGGCTATCATATTCCCTGACCTGGGTCCCGAGCAGGACATTATGCTCCACCCGGTCGCTTTCGCGGGCTGGATCGGTTTGCTGGTGACCATGTTGAACCTGCTACCCCTGGCCCAATTGGATGGCGGGCACATTTCCTACGCCCTGCTGGGGGAGCGCCAAGGTTTGTTGGGGCGAGTGGTGCTGGCGCTGCTGGTACCCATGGGCCTGTTCCTTTCACTCAACTGGCTGCTGTGGGCCGTGCTGATAATGGTACTGATGCGCACGGTACGGCACCCTCCTATCCACGACATCAAGCGCCCCTTATCCCCGCATGAATTACGGATCGGTTTGATCTGTCTGGCCATCTTCATCCTGTGCTTTATTCCCGTGCCGTTCGCGTAGTGCTGATGGCCGGGGCCGCCCAAATCTACTCGCCGGCAACCTCCCGGGTTTCGGATAAAGGTCAGGAAATTGACAGCGCACACATGCGCCGGGCATTGGAACTGGCTGGGCGGAATGCAGCGCGGGTCAGTCCCGATCCCCGGGTGGGATGCCTCCTCGTGCGGGACGGGAAAGTTATAGGCGCAGGGTGGCACGAGCGGTTCGGCGGTCCCCACGCTGAGCCCCGGGCCCTGGAGCAGGCCGGTGACCGGGCGCGCGGCGCCACCGCCTATGTAACCCTGGAACCGTGCGCCCAAGCCTTTCCCGGCAAGAAAACCGATCCCTGTGTTCCGGCCCTGATTTTAGCCGGTGTGACCCGGCTGGTTATTGCCCACCGGGACCCCAATCCCAAAGTTGACGGCGCCGGTATCGCCGACCTGCGCGCAGCGGGCATTGAGGTTAAACTTGGAGTTCTGGCCCCGGAAGCGGCCCGGCTCAACCGGGGCTTCTTAAAATGGATAACCACCGGCCGGCCATATGTAATATTGAAGGCTGCCCGAACCAGCGATAACTTTGTGGCCGCTACCTTGACCGGGAATCGCTGGTTTACGTCGGCCGAATCCCGGCGAATAGTGCACCGGCTACGGGCCGAGGTGGACGGGGTAGTGATTGGCCGGCGAACGGCCGAGGTGGATAATCCGCGGTTGACGGTTCGGGGGGCGGAAGGCGCCAATCCCCGCCGGATCGTCCTGGACTCCCGGCAGGTGCTGGAGCCGGGCCTGAACCTGTTTACCGACGGGCAAGCACCGACATTGCGATTCAGCGGCGGTGAGGGGGCGGCACCCGCTACCTGGGGCGAACAGATCGGGGTAGGCCTTACAGCCACAGGGGTAGATCTGTTGCAGGTGCTGGTTGAATTGGGTCGCCGGGAACTGACCACGGTGCTGGTCGAAGGCGGTCCCCGGCTGAACCACAGCTTTTTAAAGGCCGGGCTGGTTGATGAGATTATGCTATTTACCGCCCCGCAACCGGCGGATCGGGAAGTGCGGGAACATGGCAGGCTAGGTAACAAAGTATCAGTCCCGCCCGATTGGCATGTTGAGTGGGAAGTGGAATCGGGCGGTGACCGGTTGGTAATTGCCTGCTCGCCGGAGGTTCGTGCCCGGCTTGATAACTTGGTAGCATTGATATAGGAATAAGCTATATGTTTACAGGAATAGTGGAAGAGACCGGGACTGTTGCTGAGCGGACGGTTTCGGACAGCGGCGAAAATTTGGTCGTCCAGGCCGAAAAAGTGCTAAGTGACCTGGCGCCCGGCCATAGCATTGCCGTTAACGGGGTATGCCTCACCGTGGTAGAAATCGCCGGTGATCGCTTTACCGTCCAGGTCATCCCCGAGACGTTGCAACGCAGCAACCTGGGTGATCTGCTGGCCGGTGACCCGGTGAACCTGGAGCGGGCCATGGCCGCCCAGGACCGTTTTCACGGGCACATGGTCCAGGGGCACGTGGAGACCGTGGCCTATATAAACAGTATCGTGGTGGATGGTGGTGATGTGCGCCTGACTGTCACCATCGACAGCCCCTGGCTGCGGTACTGCCTGCCCAAAGGTTCCATTGCCTTGGACGGCGTTTCAATGACCATCGCCGACCTGTCGCCCGCCGGTCTGACGGTGGCGCTGATACCATACACCTTATCCTCGACGACCCTGGGTCGCAAGCAGGTGGGGGATCCGGTGAATATCGAGACCGATATTCTGGCACGCTACGTTGAGCGCCTGTTCGAGATCGACGGGGATGAGGAACGCTACGATCTGGAGATGGAAAAACTTCGCAACTGGGGATACGGAGAAAGTTGACTCTGGAAGAAGCTATCCGGGCTATTGTGGCGGACCTGCAGGCCGGCAAAATGGTCATCGTGACCGATGACAAGGAGCGTGAGAACGAGGGTGATTTCATCATGCTGGCGGAAAAAGCTCGCCCGGAGGACATCAATTTCATGTCGCGGGAGGGACGGGGCCTGATCTGCGTGCCCCTGACACCCGACCGGGCCCGGCGATTGGGTCTGAACCCCATGGTATCGAGCAACACCTCCCTGCACGAAACGGCCTTTACCGTCAGCGTGGATGCAGTGGAGGGCACTACCACCGGCATCTCGGCCCGGGACCGCTGGCGCACCTTGCAGGTGATCCTCGACCCGGCTGCCTCGGCCTCAGATCTGGGTAGGCCCGGCCATATGTTTCCCCTGCTCGCCAAAGAGGGTGGTGTATTGCAGCGGGCCGGGCACACCGAGGCCGGCATCGACCTGACACGGTTGGCCGAGGCGGAACCGGTGGCCTTGCTGGTGGAGATAATCGACGAGGACGGCTCCATGGCCCGAGGGGAGCGGCTGTGGGAGCTGGCCGAAAAATATGATCTGAAGATGATCAGTATAGCCGAAATTATCGCCTACCGCCGGAAAAAGGAGCAGCTGGTCGAGCGGCTCACCAGCCTGAACTTCCCCACCCAGTACGGCCCATTCCGGCTGGTAGTCTATCAGGACACCATTCATCACGATACCCACATGGCCCTGGTGAAAGGGGAAATTAGCGATGATCAAGAGATCCTGGTCCGCGTTCACAGCCAGTGCCTCACTGGAGATATTTTCGGCTCACTGCGTTGCGACTGCGGCCCGCAGTTAGATAAGGCCCTGGAGCTGATAACCGCCGCCGGCCGGGGGGTACTTGTTTACCTGCGCCAGGAAGGCCGGGGGATCGGCCTGAAGAACAAACTCCTGGCCTACGGCCTCCAGGACCAGGGCATGGACACGGTGGAAGCCAATCTGCGGCTGGGGTTCAAGCCGGACTTGCGTGAGTACGGCATAGGCGCGCAGATTCTGTTGGACCTGGGTGTGCGGAAACTGCGGCTGCTGACCAACAATCCCCGGAAAGTAGTTGGCCTGGACGGTTATGGACTTGAGATCGTGAGTCGCGAACCGATCGAAATTCCGGCTACCGCCGAAAGCCAACAATATCTGGAGGCCAAGCGGGATAAGTTGGGCCATTTGATTCTACAATAGGAGTGTATCATGGGCAAGACGATTACCGGCGAGCTGACATTGAGTGGACAGAAAGTTGTGGTGGTGGTGAGCAGGTTCAACAGTACCGTGACCCAGGCGTTGCTTTCCGGGGCTGAGGACGCCTTCTTGCGCCACGGTGGTGCGCCGGACAATCTGACGGTAGTGTGGGTTCCGGGAGCATTCGAGATCCCGGCTGTAGTCCGGCGACTGGCCGCCAGCGGCCAGTTTGATGGTGTCCTGGCCCTGGGGGCGCTGATCAAGGGTAGCACACCGCACTTCGATGTCCTGGCGCAACAGGTGACCCGGGCCCTGAGTGAAACTGCCCTGCAATCGAAAGTGCCGGTCTCTTTCGGTGTCCTGACAACCGGCACGATAGAGCAAGCGTTCGAACGGGCCGGCACCAAAGCCGGGAACAAAGGTGCCGAGTCGATGCAAAGCCTGATTGAAATGGTGAACCTGTTGTCCAAATTGCCTTGATCAGACCCTCCCTGGCGCTGATACTGTTGTTCTGGCTCGGTGCCCCCGGTCTGCGGGGGCAGGCCCGGGTGGGCGAGTGGCGCCATTACTTTCCCGTCAATAATCCTCAAGCGCTCCAATACTACCAGGGTAAGATTTATATGGCCACGGGCGGCGGTGCTCTGGTTTACGATCTTGCCGGCGGCACATATAGCCTGATCGGATTGGCGCAAGGCTTGGTCTATCCGGATATTCGCTCGCTGACGCTGGCGGACGGCAACCTGTGGCTGGGGGGCGCTGAACCGCGGGGAGTCATTCAGGTGTATAATCTTGAGACCGGCGCCCTGGACGTAATCGATCATCTGGATGTTGACCAGATTACCCACCTCTGCGCTACCGCCGACCGGGGTTTCGCCGCCTTCCGGCGGGGAAGTGAAGTGGGGATCATTGATATCCACCGTGAGGGAGGCCGGTTCGAGTACCGGGACATCTGGCGCTTCCGCCCCGGCGGGCTGGCGGCCATCAATGATCTGGATCTGGACGGGGATACCTTGATCGTCACCACCCCCACGGAGGTGCTGGCCGGAGATGTGGTCCGGGAGGTTTTAAAGGATGCCTCAAGTTGGGTACGGCTGGCCGGTGATACCCTGGGGGAACTGGTCCAGTACCACGTCGATTCCACCGGCCACTGGCTGCTGGCCTTGAACGGGATCGATAGTGACGGCCGGCTGTTGGATGCGCTCTGGCGGCGATCGCCCGGCGGTTGGCAGGTAGCCAATAAATTCAACGGCTCCACCGTGCGGCATTTGACCCCCGGTTTGAACGGCGAGTTCATCGTCTCCTTTTCAAATCTACTACTATTTTTATTTCCCGATCAAGGGCTCCAAGGATCCCGCCGGGCTCAAGGGCAGGTGATGGCTTCCGTGGTGGCTGATGATCCGGAAACCGTCTATGCGATTATCAGGCGAAACGGACTGAGCCGCTATGACCTGGTGCAGGATAGCTGGGAGTTCCTGGGCGCTAACAGCATGGTGGACCAGAGCTACTCCGCCCTACTGAAATTGAGCACCGGGGAGCTGGTGGGAGCCGGCAGTGGCGGGATTACCAGGTTCAATGGCCGGTCATGGTACAACCTGATCCCCAGCTGGTGGCTGAGTAATGAGCCGGAGAGGGACCGGATTCATAGGAATTATTTGATTGAGCAGAGCGATTTTTACCTCGCTGACACCCTCTATTTCCGGGGCAAACCCTCTTGGAATATGCTGGAACTACCCGGTGGTGACCTTTTAGTGGGATTTAAAGGTAACCCTCCGGAGGCGGCTACTCTGCTCCGGTTCAGCTATGACAATGTCCCCGCCTACGTGAAATATGACACCACCAACGGCGTGTTGGACGGTATGGTGGGTATCGGCTACACCACTGTGCGCCACATGGCCCAGGACGAGCAGGGCAATGTCTGGATCACTATGTTAGAAGGGAAGATCCGCGGGAATACTCTGGCCGTCTTAGTCCCGGATGATCCGGATGATCGATGGGTTCATTTCTCTCGCGAGGAAAGTGGAGAGAAATTAAATCAAACCCCCACTGAAATCGCTTTTGACAGCCTGGGGCGGGTGTGGATTGCCAGCGAGGAACACACGGATGTCCCCAGCCCGGGCGGCATTACGGTGCTTGATTATGGCGGCGCCTTGGAGAATAAATTGGACGATAAGTGGTATCGGCCCGCTTCCCGGCTGGCGAGTGATGATCCCAACACCATTTGGTCGATGACCTTCGATCATAAGGGTATTCTGTGGACCCTGGCGCCGCAGGGATTGATGGGTTGGGTGGTGGAACCGGGGCCCAGACTCCGCCCGTTTACGAACTACGGTTATTTCCTCAACGAAATACCCTTCAGTCAGGGAGCCCGGGTGCGGGTGGATGCTCAGAATAACAAGTGGATCAGTTCCACCCGGGATGGGCTATGGGTTTTGCTGGACAACACCACTTTCTGGCCCGGCGTGGAAGGTTTTAATGTGAGTAACAGCCCGTTGCCTTCCAATGAGGTTCTGGATATTTATCTTGATGATAGTGAAGGCTTGGCGTATATCGCCACCGCCAAAGGCATATCCATCCTGAGAATGCCCTTCAGGCAAGACGCCCGGGACTATGCCGGACTGAAGATCTATCCCAGTCCTTACCATATTCCAGCGACCGCACCGCTGGTCATCGACGGTCTCCGTCAGGGGTCCGAGGTGAAGATCTTCACCGTTTCGGGGCGCTTGGTACGGCGCTTGGCCGCCGGTGATGGAAATCTCCAGGGCTACCAGGCCTTCTGGGACGGTCGCAATACCGATGGCGAGTGGGTCGGCTCTGGGGTATACCTGGTGGCGGCCTATCTGGCGGAAGGGCGGTCCGGTGTAGGTAAAGTGGCCGTAATCAGGCGACGATAAGCCGCTCGGTCCCGAATTCCGTCTCCAACTCGTCAATAATCCCTTTGATCATCTCGCGCCGCTCCTGGTGGCTCATGAAGGCCGCCTTGAACCCGTTGATGATGATGTCACGGAAATCATCCAGCCTCAGACCGAAGGTTTGTTTGGCGATCAGGTATTCCCGCGAGAGAGTGGTGTTGGAGACCAGCCGGTTATCAGTGTTGAGGGTTACGCGGATCCCCTGGTCGAAGTAATACTTGAAGGGGTGTTCCTTCAGGCTGCGGACGCTCTTGGTATGCACGTTGCTGGTAAGACACATCTCCAGCGTCAACCGGTGGTCGTTCACATAATGCATCAGCTCCTGATCCTCCATCAGCCGGGTGCCGTGCCCGATGCGGTGGGCGCCGCAGTAGTGGATGGCCTGATGGATGCTTTCGGGCCCGAAGGCCTCACCGGCGTGCAGGGTGGTGTTGATATTGTTTTTCAGGATCAGGAAAAAGGCCTCCTGGTGATGTTTGGCGGGGAAATTCTCCTCGGCCCCCGCCAGATCGAAACCCACCACCCCCTTGTGCTTGAACTGCACTGTCAGGTCGGCCAGCCGCAACGATACTTCCGGTGAGATGCTGCGGATACCGCAAAGGATGATGCCGGTGCGTATCCCGAAGTCGATTTCGGCCCGGTCCAGGCCGCGTTTCACCGCCTCGATGGATTCGGCGCTGGTCATCCCCTGGCGGGTGTGGAGTACGGGGGAATAACGGATCTCAATATACCGTACCCCTTCATTCCAGGCGTCTTCGGCCAGCTCGTACGCCGCCCGCTCGAGCGCTTCGGGTATTTGCAGCAACGCTAAAGGCAGCTGGAACAGGTCCAGGTAGTTCTCCAGCGTGCCCAGGCGTTCACCGATGCTCATCATCTCATGCAGGGCGGCGGGGTCCTTGGTGGGCAATGCCACTTTTTGCTGGGTGGCCAGTTCCATGACGGTCGGGATGCGCAACGAGCCGTCCAGGTGGCAGTGCAATTCCGCTTTGGGGAGGCGCTGGAAAAACTCCAGGTCCAGTTTCATCGGATACCTCCCGCCACCAGTTCAGTACGCGTACGCATTATATGCCACCTTGATTCCATCATTGCCCAGCCGTGTTGTTCCCCTTGGCCGCCCGGTAAAGCAGCCAGCCTACACCGATCACCAGCAATACCCCCGGCCAGGGTCCCAGGGGAGCGGTATCGAATAGATAGAATTCCGTGGGAATCGATTTCCAGGGCGTGAACTCCTTGATCATCAGTGGGAGGGCCAGCATTATGCCGATCAACGCTTCCCCGGTGATCAAACCGGAGGCATACAGCAGGCCGGACTGGTTGGTCTTCTCTGTGTGCAGGGTATATGAACCGCTGGTGGCATAGGCGATCAGTCCGCCGGCGAATATGGGCACCACCAGGCTGAACGGTAGGTACATGCCCACCGCCACCGCCAGGATTGGCAGGCGGAAACCGGAGCCGCGCCGCTCCAGGTATTTATCGGCGGCGATGATCGCCACCGCCAACAGGCAACCGGTCCAGATCAAGCCCCAGGGCAGGTTCTGTTCGAAAACCCCGCGGGCAATGTTGGCCATCAGGGCGGCTTGGGGAGCCTCCAGGGGGGTTACATCCGGGTTGACCTGCACCCCGATGCCGTAGCGCTTGTGCAGTAGCCAGAGTACCGGCATCATCACGAAGGCCGCCGATATGGTGCCGATACCCTGCATGATCTGCTGTTTCCAGGGGGTGGCCCCCAGCAGGTACCCCGCCTTTAAGTCCTGCATGTTGTCACCGCCGATGGCAGCGGCGCAGCAGACTACCGCCCCGATGAAGATGGCCGCCGCCGGGCCCACGTTTGCTCCGCCATACACCTTGAGGATGTATAATAAAATGGACGAGGACAGGATTGTAGCGATGGTCACGCCGGAAATGGGATTGTTGGAAGAGCCGACTAGCCCGGCCATATAGGCGGCCACCGCCGAGAAAATGAATCCGGCGATCAGCATCAGCACCGCCATGAATGCTGACAGGGCCACGCTGTGGACCACTGTTAAATAGATGGCAAAGATGGGCACCAGGGAAAACAACAAGGCGACCAGGACCCAGGGCAGGGGGGTATCCATGTCCGTTCGTTCCACCGCCTCAGAACCTTTTTCACGGACCTTGCGGTACACCTCCATGCCCGACTTGATTCCCCGGGAGATAGCGCTGCGCAAGTTGATCAGGGCCCACAACCCGCCTACGATCATGGCCCCCACGCCGATGTACTTGACGAAGTTATTGTGCAGATAGCCAACTGCGGCATCGGCCCCTTGGGCGGTTACCTCCGGGGGAATTTCCTGGCCCAGGGCAATGATCGGCAGGCAGATCCAGCGGCCGATCACACCGCCGCCGAAAACCAGGGCCGCAATGTTCAGTCCGACGATGTAGCCCACCGATATCAGGGCCGGTGACAGGTTGAACTGGAAGGAGGCGAAGCTGTGACCCACCGCCCGGGCGCCGCTGAGAATGCCGGTCCATAGCCGCAGTCCCTCGGAAGCAATCTTGAACAGACCGCCGATCAGGGCCGCTTGCACCAGGAGCTTTAGCCCCATACCGCCTTCACCGCTCTTGAGCACCTCCGCCGTGGCGATGCCCTCCGGGAACTGGAGGCCTTCTTCGATAATCAGCGCTCTGCGCAGGGGGATGGTGAAGAGCACCCCGATCAGGCCGCCCAGGGCGGCGATACCGGTTACTGTCCAATAATGATCGGCGAAGCTGAACTCGGTCCAGTACCCCATCAGCATCAGGGCCGGGATGGTGAAAATTACCCCCGCCGCCAGCGATTCACCGGCAGAGGCCGCGGTCTGTACAATGTTATTCTCGAGAATATTGGATTCCCGGAACATTCGGAGCACACCCATGGAGATGACCGCCGCCGGGATAGACGCCGAAACCGTCATACCGGCAAACAATCCCAGGTAGGCATTGGCTCCCGCCAGTATTATAGATAGAAGTATACCTAAAATCACTGCCTTGAGCGTAATCTCTGGAAGCGGTTTCATACAGTCTCCTGGTAAAATAATTGGCCGGAAAGTACACCCGTCGCAACCAAAGATTCAATCCCTTTAAGACCGGCCGCCGGTAAGTGCATCGGGGAACCTTTGATACTGCGTCCGCCAGTAGTAATTTACAGCCGCAAACGGGGTGCTTCCCCCGACGACCGGGAGGCTGAGAACACACCCTACGAACCTGACCTGGATAATGCCAGCGGAGGGAATCATGAACGCCTGCCTGAACAAGTATCGGATCCTGGCCCCGATACTATTCCTACTTGCCTCTTCTTCATTTGCCGCCCAGGAGCCGTTGCGCGGCCGGGTAGTGGATGCCGAGTCCAACCGGGGTATCCCATTAGTGAACATCGTTATTGTGGGAACCAGCGGCGGAGTCACCACCGATTCCGAGGGGAAGTTCTCCCTGGCGGTGGCTGCCGGGGAGCTGCTGGAGGTGACCCACATCGCCTACGAGCCGCTCGAGTTTACCGTGCCCCAGGAGCGCGGTAGTATCATTACCATGTCCCTCAAAGCGCGGTTGCTGCTGGGTGAGCAGGTCTTCATCACCGCCACCCGGGGCAGTGAGGATCGCACTCCGGTGGCCTTTGCCAGCCTGGATCACCGGGACCTGGTGCGGGCGGCGCCGGTCGAGGACGTACCCATGGCCCTGGCCGGACTGCCCGGTGTATACGCCTTCTCCGACGCCGGCAACGGGGTCGGTTATACCTATCTCAAGATCCGGGGCTTCGACCAAGACCGCATCGGCGTGATGATCAACGGCATCCCGTTGAACGACCCCGAGAGCCATCAGGTCTACTGGGTGGACCACGGCGATATACTGGCGGGCAGCGGGTCGGTGCAGGTGCAACGGGGGGTGGGCAATTCCCTGTACGGCACCTCGGCGGTGGGCGGCTCGGTGAACATGGTTACCAGTCCCCGGGCCATCCCGCCGGGACTGACTATCCAGAGCGGCTACGGCGATTTCACCGGCCGCTTTTCCGCGCCCACCCGCAAACTGTCCCTGCAGTGGAGCGGCCGGCCGTGGGCCGGGCAACCGTTCACCATCTACGGGCGCTATAGCGGCATTCGCTCCGACGGCTACCGGTTGGGTAGCGGTACCAGCCAGGATGCCCTGCACCTGATCGGCGAGGCCCTCCAGCCCGACCAGGCGGTGAAACTGGAGTTGATCTCCGGCTATCAGGTGACCCATTTCTCCTGGGACGGGATCATCCCGCTGTACGGGTATGACCTGAGTAACCGGGTTGCCCGCCGGTATAACTATTACGCCGACCCGGTATATAACGGCGGCCGCTCCGCTGCCAACAAGGATGTGTTTTTTCAGAATATAGCCTCCCTGCAGCACGCCAAAAAGCTAGCCGGGGGCGGCATCTTATCCTTTTCGGTATATCGGGTGAGCGGGCAGGGCTACTACGAGCAGTTCAAGGGTGATATCGACACACTGGAGTATAACCTGACGGCTGCCCTGCTTGACACGCTTGAGGAAGTGAACCTGATCCGGCGGAAATGGCTGGAAAACAGCTACTGGGGAATCATACCCCAATACACAGTGGATGAACCGTGGGGCACGACAGTGTTGGGCGGTGACCTGCGGCTGTACCAGGCGGATCATTACGGCCGGGTGCGGGAGATTGACGGCTTTGATTTGATCGACGTTCCCGTGGAATACTACCGTTACACCACCAATAAACAAACCTTTTCAGCCTACTTGCACCAGTTGGTGGCCATGGGCTCGCGGGTCAACATGATGTTCGACCTGAAATATACCTATCACGCCTATAATTTCGAGCAGGACTCCATCGGGGCCTATATTGCGCCTTACCGGTACGACCTGGTCTACCAGTTCTTAGACCCCCGGCTGGGCTTGAGGTTCAAGTTCAACGATCAGGTGTCGGCTTTCGTGAACCTGTCCCGGGCGCAACGTGAGCCGGCCGATTCCGATATTTACGACGCCGACGATCCCTGGGCGGCCCCCGCCTTGGTGGGTGCCCCGGATCAGCGCACCGGTCTGGAACGGCCACTGGTACAGCCTGAGGAACTGTGGGACCTGGAGGTAGGGTGGCGCTATGAATCCGCCCGCCTGGCGCTGACCACCAACTTGTATTCCATGTGGTTCCGCAATGAGTTGGTGCCGTTGGACTATCGCTCCATTACCGGCGATGGGGTGCCCATTCACGGCAACGCCGAGTTGACCATCCATCGGGGAATAGAGGTACAATTCAGCCAGCAGTTGGCCGGCGGCCTGAGCCTGGACGGGTCCTTCACCATGGCCGATAACCGTTTCGTGGACTACTCGACCTTCGAATGGCAGGACAGCTCGGAGATCAATCATAAAGACCAGGTGATTCCGGGGCACCCCGGCACACTAGGCAGCCTGCGGCTCAAGTGGACCGGCCGGCGGCTGGAACTGTGGTCTGACGCCCGCTATGTCGGGAAGATCTATATCGACCGCCAGAATACCGAGATGGCCGCCATTGCGCCCTCTACCGTGATCAATGCGGGGGTAGTCGTCAAACTCGGTGGCGGCCGGTTGCCGTTCAAGTCTCTTGAACTGTACTTCAAGGGCAACAACCTGCTGGATACACTCTACGAAACCTTCGGCTATAACTACTGGGATTGGGACGAGGAGAGCGGTCCCTACCCGGTTGATGTATACTGGCCCGCCGCCACCCGGGGGTATTTCGCCGGCCTGAGCCTGCACTTCTGATCCGCCTTCCAAGCCAGAGACGTATCCGGCATACCGCGCCAAACCGGATAGCGCCCTTGTAATACACCCTTGTCGTTGACAGCGAACAGGGCTAACATTTTTCCGGCTATGGGTGACCTCAAACGTTTATTCGTCCTGGATGGCACGGCCCTGCTCTACCGGGCTCATTACGCCATGATCAACAATCCCCTGGTGACCTCCACCGGGTTTATCACCTCCGGCATTTTCGGCTTCATGAATGCCCTGGTGCGGCTGTTGCGGAAGGAATCCCCCGATTACCTGGCGGCCGTTTTCGATGACCGGGCCAAGACTTTCCGCCACCAGCTCTATACTGAGTATAAAGCCACCCGGGAGAAAATGCCTGATGAACTGGCGGCCCAGCTGGAACCGCTGGAGGAAATCTTGACCGCGCTACGGGTACCGGTACTACGGGTGCCGGGTTTCGAGGCCGATGATATCATGGGTACGCTGGCACGCCGGGCCGAGACCCTCGGCTGGCGGACCTACCTGGTGACCGGCGATAAGGATATGATGCAACTGGTTTCCGAGCACACCCTGGTATACGTCCCCGCCCAGCGCCGCAACCCGGTAAAAGTCTATGGCCGGGCTGAAGTTGAGGAGCGCTGGGGGGTCCCACCGGAGAAGATGGTTGATTTGATGGGGTTGATGGGCGATTCCTCGGACAATATACCCGGTGTGGCCGGCGTAGGGGCCAAAACCGCCCTCAAGCTGGTCATGAAATATGGCGGGTTGGAAGAAGCTTTGAATCACGCCGCCGAGGTGGGCAACAAACGGGCCCGCGAGGGCCTGCAGACCGGCCGGGAACTGGCGTTGCTATCCAAGGAGTTGGTCACCATCGATTGCCAGGTACCGTTGGATCTGGACATGGAGACGCTGAACATCGGCGGCCTGGATCCGGTGGCGGGGGGCCGCAAACTGCAGGAGTACGAGATCCGGGCCATTACGGACGATCTGCTGGCCTTGGGGGGCGAGGCCCCGGCAACGCCGGTGGAACGGCCACAGAAGCACTATGAGATGGTGACCACAGCGCAGGAGTTGGACAGCTTGTGTTCCCAATTGTCCGCCGCACCGTGGTTCTCCTTTGACCTGGAGACAACTTCCCTGAATCCCCTGCAGGCCGAAATTGTGGGCCTGGCCTTCGCCATAGAACCACACCACGGTTGGTATGTGCCAGTCCGGTTCCCAGAAAAAGGGACTGTCCCGTCCCTGGAACTGGAACAGGTGCTGGCGGCGGTCGGTCCCATTCTGGAGGACCCCCAATGCCCGATCATCGGGCAGAACATCAAGTACGACTTGCAGGTCATGGCGCGCTATGACATCGATGTAAACGGCATAATATTCGACACCATGATCGGCGCCCACCTGTTGGAACCGGATACCGCCAGCTATAAACTGGATAACCTGAGTCTGAAATACCTCAATTATGAGCTGGTGCCGATCGAGGAGCTGATCGGGAAGAAGGGCAAAGGCCAGCTGTCCATGGCGGAAGTGCCGCTGCAGCGGGTGGCCGACTACGCTGCCGAGGACGCGGATATCACCGCCTTGTTGTATCCACTTCTAAGTGAGCGGCTCCAAGAGTTGCACCTGGACCAAACCAACGCCCAGCTCGAAGTGCCGTTGATACCGGTGCTGGCCGAGATGGAACGCAACGGGGTTTTCCTGGACCTGGAGCTACTGGCCGAGATGTCACGGCAGCTGAATGCGGATTTAAAAGTGTTGGTACAGCGGATTCACGAGACCGCCGGCACCGAGTTCAACATCAATTCCCCCCAACAGCTGGGAGTAGTGCTGTTCGATCAGTTGCAGCTGCCCCAGGTGCGCAAGCGCAGCACCGACGTGAATGTCTTGCAGATTCTCCGGCCCAAACACCCGCTGCCGGGCCTGATCCTGGACTACCGTCTGATCAAGAAGCTCCAGTCCACCTACATCGACGCTTTCCCCGCCCTGGTGCTGCCCGAAACCGGCCGCGTGCACAGCTCTTTCAACCAGACGGTGGCCGCCACCGGGCGGCTGTCCAGCAGCCACCCCAATTTCCAGAACATCCCCATTCGCACCGAGTTGGGGCGCGAGATTCGCAAGGCCTTTCGGGCCCAGGGACCGGGCTGGGGCATATTTTCGGCGGACTATTCGCAGATCGAGCTGCGCGTGATGGCCCACCTGGCCGGTGAGACGGCCCTGATCGAGGCCTTCCGCGCTGACCGCGATATCCACGCCCTGACCGCCTCCATTGTCTTCGGGGTGCCGGCAGAGGAAGTGACCGCCGACCAGCGCCGGACAGCCAAGGTGGTGAATTTTGGCATCATGTACGGGGCGGGGCCCTTCCGCATGGCCCAGGAGCTGGATATCACCCTGCAGGAAGGGCGCGAACTGATCAACCGCTATTTCAATACCTACCCCGGTATCCGGCTGTTCGTGGACCGCCTTTTGCACCAGGCCCGGGAGGATGGCTATGTGGCCACCCTTTTGGGCCGCCGCCGCAATGTACCCGGATTGCAGTCGAAGAATCAGCGGTTGCGTAGCGCTGATGAACGGATGGCGGTGAATGCTCCCATCCAGGGTACGGCGGCGGAGCTGATCAAGATCGCCATGATCAAGATTCACCACCGGCTGAAGGCCGACGGCTTCCGGGCCAAGATGATCCTCCAGGTGCATGACGAACTGCTGTTCGAGACCCCGGACGAGGAGTTCGAGCGCCTGCGGGCAATGGTGGTCCGGGAAATGGAAACGGCCCTGGAATTGTCGGTGCCGTTGAAAGTGGACACAGGCTACGGCCCCACCTGGTACGAGGCGCATTGAGGTTGTGGCAGTTTAATGACTGGTGACCGGGAACTGATCAGCATCGACGGCGGGGCTTCCCACACCCGGGGGGTGGTGTTCACCACCGACGGCCATATTCTGCACTATGGCCAGACCGGCGGTACGTCGCTGTCCCGCCCGGAAGGCGACTCACCGCAGGTGTTGGCCGGTTTCATCAGCGATCTGAGCGAAGCCGCCGGGCTGGACTTGAATGCAGTGCCGGCTGTAAATATCGGTGTGGCGGGGGTGACCAACCTCGATGCGCGTGAGCGCCTGTTCAAGGAGTTGGACCGGCTGCGGCTGACGGATCGGGCTATGGTGACCTCGGATGTCGAGGCGGCCTACGAGGTCTGCTGGGGTGAGGGGCCGGGGGTGCTGGCCTGTGTCGGCACCGGGGCCATTTGCTGGGCTCGCGACGATGGCGGCAGCACCCATCGCGCCAGCGGCCGGGGGCCGGATCTGGGGGGTGATCCCGGCAGCGGCTACTGGATGGGCCGCAGCGCCATGGTGCACCTGATCATGAACGAACAAGCCCGGGATACCGACCTGGACGAGTTGCGCCAGGCGGTGGTTGATCATTTTAACGCCGATAATTTCGAAGAGGCTGCCCGGCTGGCGGGGGAGGGTACCGACCAGGTGGGCACGGTCGCGCGACTGGGAAAGCTGATTTGCCAACTGGCGGAGAGCGGCAACGAAGTGGCGCTATCAATCCTCCAGGAAGGGACCCAGGGCTTCAGTGAGGACTTGACCCAGGTTATCGATGCGGCCGGGTTGCGGGCCGCGGAATTGACTATCGGAACTGTGGGAGGTGTAATTGAGGGCAGCGCACTGTTCAGGCGGCTGCTGGCGGAGGCCCTGAGTTACGACTTCCAAATCACCTGGCAGCCGCCTGCCCTGATGCCGGTCTTCGGCGCCGGTCTGATAGCCGCCCGGTTGAATGAGTGGGAAATCGATCGGGAAATGCTGGCACATGACTGGAAAGTGAACGGTGTACGGTCCCTGGGCTGAAATCCACCTGGGACGGCTGAAGGCCAATTTCAAGCAGGTAAGCGAGCTGGTGGGCGGCGCCAAGGTGCTGGCGGTGGTCAAAGCCGACGGCTACGGCCACGGGATGGTATCGGTGGCCCGGGCGCTGGCCGAGGCCGGAACATATGGCTTTGGGGTGGCCCTGTTGTCGGAGGCGCTGGCCCTGCGCGAGGCGGGCATAAAACAGCCGGTGCTCCATATGGGCCGTTTTAACCCTGAAGCCTTGTCCCTCTATACCCGGCACGACATCCTCCCGAGCATCCATGCGCTTACGGACATCCAGGTGTTGGCGAATAGCCACGCCGCCGGCGGCAGGGAGATCACCGCCCACCTGAAAGTGGACACCGGTATGGGCCGGCTGGGGGTGCCGTACGACGAGGCGGTGCAGGCCCTGGAGGAGATCAAAGGGCAGCCCGGTATCCGCCTGGAAGGGATATTCACCCACTTCGCCACCGCCGGCGAGGCTGACCAGAGTTATCTGCGCTACCAGCTGGTGCGCTTCAGCCAGTTCGTCCACCTGGTACGCAAAATGGGGCTGGAAGTGGAGTATTTCCACGCCGCCAACAGCAGCGCCATCGTTAACGATTCGGCCAGCCATTTCAACATGGTGCGTCCGGGCCTGCTGCTCTACGGCGTATCGCCCTCGCCGGATGTGCAGCCCCCCTTCGAGCCGTTGCCGGTGATGGACCTCAAGGCCCCCCTGGTGCTGACGCGGGACTTGGAACGGGGTACGCCGGTGGGCTACGGCCGGGAATACCGGGCCCCGAAAAAGACCCGCACCGGCGTGCTCCAGATCGGGTATGCCGACGGGTTGCCCGTATCCCTATCAGGCCGGGGCTACGCGGCTATGGATGGCCGGGTGTATCCCCTGATCGGACGGATTTCCATGGACCTTTGCAACATTCAATTGGCCGGGGACCACCATTCGGTGGGTACTCCGGCCTTACTTTGGGGTCTGGCGGACGACCCCCGGCTGCGGGTGGAACACCAGGCTCAACGGGCTGGAACCATTCCCTATGAATTACTGGTTCGCATTGGTAACCGAGTTGGGAGGAGTTATGTGGAGGATTAGTAGGCTATTTTTTCTGGGGATTTGCGGTTTGGTTCTGTTGACCTGTGTGCCCACCAAGCGCCAGGCGCCCCGGCCGAAAATATGGCATAACAGGCCCGTGCGGGCGGAGGACTTGAACCTTCGACAGCAGATCGCACAGATGATCATGGTGCGGGTTGAGGGCCACTATTACAGTGGTGATAGCAAATATCGCGGTGACCTGGTCAGGTGGGTGGGCCGTGAACAGGTGGGGGGGGTGATCACCTTCCGCGGCAGTGTGGACGGCACCTTCACCAATCTGCAGGCCTTGCAACGCCTGGCCCCCGTGCCGCTGCTGGTGGCTTCGGACTTCGAGCGGGGAGTGGGGCAGCAGATTCAGGGCGCCACCATGTTTCCCTCTAATATGGCGGTAGCGGCCACCCGCAATGAGCATAACGCCTATGAGCAGGGCCGCATCACCGCCCTGGAATCGAGGGCCATGGGAGTGCACGTCACCTTCGCCCCGGTGATGGACGTGAATAACAATCCCCGCAATCCGATCATCAACTTCCGGGCCTACAGCGACGATCCGCAGGTGGTGGCCGGCATGGGGGCCGCCTTCATCCGGGGTGCCCAGGAGCACGGTATCGCGGCCTGCGCCAAGCATTATCCCGGCCATGGTAATACCGCCACTGACAGCCACACCAGCTTGCCGGTGATCCCGGGTGATCGGGAAGCGCTGGAGGCCATGGAGCTGGCCCCCTTCAAGGCGGCCATCAAGGCCGGGGTGAAAATGGTCATGGTAGGACATATCGCCGTCCCGGGGCTGGACCCCTCAAACCGGGCCGCCAGCCAATCGGCGGCGATAACGGAGGAGCTGCTGCGAGGGCAGTTCGGTTTCAAGGGATTAATTGTCACTGACGGCATGGAAATGGGAGCCATCACCGGGGCCAGCTGGAGCGGCGAGGCCGCCATCCGGGCCATCGAGGCGGGAAACGACATGGTCCTCCTCCCGCCCTATGTCGATCAGACCATCGCCGCCATCGAACAGGCGGTCCTCAAAGGCCGTATCAGCCGGGAACGGATCGCCCAATCGGTCAACCGGATACTGCAGGTTAAGGAGGAGCTGGGTCTGTATGCCGAGCGGGGTCGCCTATCACGGGACCAGGTGAGACGCACCGTTGGCTTGATCTCCTCGGAGGAAATCTCCCGGGCGGTGAGCCGCGAGTCGATCACCCTGGTAAAGGATCAGCCCGGGTTGATTCCCTACCATCCCGGACGGCGACAGGGCTACACCCACATTTTGATCTCCATGGACGATGACTTGAAGGAACGCACCCGGCCTTTCTGGCAACAGGTGGAAAGGACCATCGGCCCGAGACGGGTGCGAACCATTTTTGTCAATGAACAGCTGGCTGACCGCCGTATCGCCGAATTGGTCAAAGAGGCGCGGGGCTCCTCGCAGACCCTGGTTACCGCCCTGGTGCGAATCCACATGGACAAGGGGGAGAGCAGCATCGACCCGTCACACCAGTCCCTGCTCGACGCCCTGGGCAAGGCGGGGGTCAGATATACCCTGGTCACCTTCGGCAGTCCTTATCTGCCTTCACTGAACCGGGTACCAACCTACCTGGCGGGTTACAGCTATACCCCCGGGAGTATGCTGGCTATGGCCGACGCTATATTCGGCCGGGCGCCTGTCACCGGTAAGCTGCCGGTGACGCTGGAGAAACAGTATCCCCGCGGCTATGGGTTGGAACGGAGCGGCCTGACCAGCGTCTTCGAGCCGGCCGCCGCACCAACGGACCTATCCCGGGCCTTTGCCGTGCTGGATAGCGCCATCGACCAGCGAATAACACCAGGAGCGCAACTGTTCATCGCCCTGTCCGGAAGGGTACTGGCCGATACCGCCCTGGGCCACTTTACCTACGATAAAGTTGAGCCGGTGACGAATAGTTCCATATACGACCTGGCGTCGGTAACCAAAGTGCTGGTAGGCGCCACGGTGGGACTGAAACTGGTAGAGGACGACTACCTGGTGCTGGACGAGCCGGTGGCTCACTATTTTCCCAGCTACGCCGGCCGGTGGAAAGACCAGGTTACCGTGCGCCACCTGCTGACCCACTCATCGGGATTACCGGCCTACAAACAGTTCTGGACCCTGGGCATCGAGCCCTGGGCGGTACTACAAGATATATTGGCAACCGAGCTGGAATATGAACCGGGGACCGAATATGTTTACAGCGACCTGGGGCTGATCCTCTATGCCGCCCTGGCGGAACTGACCACCGGCAGGCCTTTCGAGGAGCTGGCCCGGGAGTGGGTTTTTGATCCTTTGAGGATGGCGCACAGCGGGTATAATCCCCCGGCGGAGTGGCAGGGCCGGATAGTACCCACCGAAGTCTATCACGATTTCCGGGAGGGGCTGACCCGGGGCACCGTCCATGACCGGAACACCTATTTCATGGGCGGAGTTTCAGCCCACGCCGGGGTCTTCGCACCCGCTCGCGAGGTAGCCAGAGTGGGGCAGTTATATTTCAACGGCGGACTCATTTTCGGTACCCGGTTGGTTCGATCTGAGACCCTGGATTTGTTCATTGAGCCTCAGGATCTGCCACCGGGGTCCGGTCGGGCGCTGTTCTGGCAAATGGCCTCCAGTACGGCCCACGCCGGTGACCTGCTTTCATCGGCAGCGTTCGGGCATACGGGTTTCACCGGCACTTCCCTGTGGATCGATCCCGACCGGGAGTTAATCGTGGTGCTGCTGACCAACCGGGTGCACCCCAGCCGGGAAAACAGCCGCATCAAGGGTATCAGGCGCGAGTTTCATAACGCGGTGGTCCGGTCCCTGGGCGGAAGCGGAGCACTGACACTGGCGGGACGGTAGCATGGCCGAACGGTTGGACTATATCGTGATCGGGTCCGGATTCGGCGGCTCGGTGGCGGCCCTACGCCTGGCACAGAAGGGCTATTCGGTAATCGTACTGGAGCAGGGGCGGCGCTATCGCCCGGAAGACTTTCCTAAAACCAACTGGAATCTCCGCAAATACCTCTGGATGCCCCGGCTGGGCTTGTATGGCATCCAGGCCATGACCCTGCTTAAGGATGTATTTGTATTTCACGGTACCGGTGTCGGTGGTGGCAGCCTGGTGTACGCCGGCAACCTGCTGGTGCCGCCCGATGAGGTGTATAAGGATCCTGCCTGGCACGGGGGAAACTGGAAGGAGAAACTAGCCCCTCATTTTAAAACGGCACGCAGGATGCTCGGTGCTGCCCCGCATGAGGTTATCACCCCGGCCGACGAACTGCTCAGGGAGTGCGCCGCCGATGTGGGGAGGGAAGACACCTTCCACGTCAACGACGTGGGTATCTACTTCGGTGAGGAAGGGGCGACGGTGCCCGATCCCTTCTTTGACGGCAAAGGCCCGGACCGCACCGGCTGCACCCTGTGCGGCGGCTGCATGGTGGGCTGCCGCGAGGGGGCCAAGAACAGCCTGGACCTGAATTATCTCCACCTGGCGGAGCGGCTGGGGGTAGAGGTCATCCCGGAGACCAGGGTTTTCGATGTGAAACCCTCATCAAGCAATGGCGGGTATGATGTATCCACCTGGCGGGTAACCGGATTTTTGGGTCCCCGCAAAGATTACCACGCCGAAGGAGTCATCTTCTCATGTGGCACCCTGGGAACGGTGAAGCTGCTCCTCCGCTGCAAGGCCAGGGGGTCGCTGCCGCGTATCTCCGACCAGCTGGGACACGTGGTGCGGACCAACAGCGAGGCGTTCGTCGGTATCCAGGCGCGGGGTAAGGCCGTGGACTACTCTAAGGGCTTGGCGATCACTTCGGGCGTCTATCCCGATGCCGACACGCACATTGAGACGTTACGCTACGCCAAGGGCCAGACCCTTATGTTCCTGCTGGGCACAGTGCTCACCGGTGGGGGGAAACCCTGGCCCCGGCCCCTGCGGTTCCTGGGCAATGTGGTGCGCCATCCGGTCCAGTTTCTCACCTCCTTCTGGCCTTTTGGCCGGGCTGAGCGCGGCACCATCCTGCTGGTCATGCAGAAGATCAGCAACTGGCTGAGGCTGGATTACCGGCGGCGTTGGTGGCGGCTGGGTGGGCGCAGTATGAACTCCAACTGGCACACCCGCCAGCCGGTGCCGTCATACATCCCGGTGGCCAACGACTTCGCCCGGCGCATGGCCGCCAAAGTGAAAGGGGGGCGGAGCTATAGCATTCTGCCGGAGGTCGTGTTCGATACCTCTTCCACAGCCCACATCCTAGGCGGCTGCGTCATGGCCGATTCACCCGAGAAAGGGGTCCTCGACCACACCGGCCAGGTCTACGGCTATGACAATTTATATGTAGTGGATGGCTCCATCGTCCCGGCGAACCTGGGGGTAAATCCCGCCCTGACCATCACCGCCCTGGCGGAGTACGTGCTGTCGCAGTTCCCCGAGCAGGCCGAGCGGCCTACCGAGCGCCGGCCGTGACCGCCGCCGGCTGGTAACGCCGGGACATTCGCAGATAATAGGCTGACCACTCCTGGTTGCGGTCCTTATAGGCTTCGTGGGCCTGTAGCGCCCCCATGGAGAGATTGACCGAGTCCCGGATCGTGAGGGCAGTGGGCGACCCGTCGAAGGCCGGAATAATGATCGTTTCACCGTAGGGCAGCGAATCGGGGTTGTCGATCCTGTCGATATTCGCCCCATAGATGTGCACCCAGAACAGCGGTTGGTGGTAGTGCTCCTGGGCCAGGTTCCAGAGCAGGTCCCCTGACATTACCCGATGTTGGATGGTGTCGGTCGTCTGGAACCGGGTGCTGGTAGCTGCCGGGGCCGGAATAGTATGGGTAGTCAAGGGGACGGAGAGTTTTTCCTCCTCCCCGGCGAATACTACTCCCCCCGGTTCCCGCCCCAGTTCAAGCTCCGCCACGGTGGTGACCTCCAGGGAATCACTAAAAGTTGATAAATATGCCTCGGCGGTGCTGTCGGCAACGGTGGCCTCAAGATCAATGGCGGTGGTATCCTCAGCCAGCAGCTCTCCCAATTTGGCCGCCAGGCTGTCCTTCAATCCAAGCAACGAATCACCGATCTCCGGCAACAGTTCGCCATAAAAGCGACTGACAATAACTACAGCGGCTACCAGTACCGCCGCCGCCGCCACCAGTGCACCCCAGCGACTGCGATTGACAGGCGTAGGCAGC
>SDBT01004752.1_pt1 | contig 22972 bp, 12 predicted proteins | sample 2277101 | NCBI WGS metagenome assembly SDBT01 (sample SAMN10404973, study PRJNA504765) | marine sediment metagenome | isolation source: marine sediment core GS10_PC15, 103 cmbsf | place: Arctic Ocean: Southern Knipovich Ridge | collected 2010 | reverse complement strand
TCCTTCTCCTCCTTTTGCCCTGGAGCACCCTTGCCCAGGTGGCCGGGCATGTCCCATCCGATCAGCGCGGAGTGCCTGCACTGCGCCGCTTCACCAACATGGATGGCAATTCGATCCGGGCATCGGTGTTCAACACGGGCATTTCCGGTAAACCGATAGAGTGGCCGGAGGCAATCAACTTCGAGTACCCGAAAAACACCGATCGGATTTATATCGCCATCGTGGGAATCTGGCTGGGAGGTGAGGTTGTCGACGAGTCCGGCAATACGATCAAGATCATCGATATGCCCTTGTGGCGTGAGAGTTACGCCGGGGAGTCGTGGACCATGGAGGCTGTTCAGGGCTTTCTTAATCCCAGCTCCACCGATTTGGCCCGCAGCGATGATCCGGAAACTTGGCCGCCAGCCTCCGAGGGTGGCTGGCGTGACAAACGTGACGATCCGGTCGACCCCGGCTGGATCGATTCCTGGAATGGTTTTTTCGGCAAGAACATTTTCAACGCCGACCTCGAACTCTTCTACCGCGCCAGCGATGACACTTATGATCGTTACAACTACATCCCCGATACGACGGATGTAACCCGGGGTGGCCTGGGACTGCTAATGGATGTGCGGACGCTCGCCTGGACTCAAATCCTGATCAGCGACGTCCTCTTTTTCATTCATGATATCAAGAACGACGGCACAAAGCGAATCCCGAAAACATCGTTCATGATCTTCCTCGCGGACTATGTCGGTGGCGACGGCACGGACGATGAGCCCTATGTGGATCTCCAGACAGACGTCGCCTTTCTCACCGACGTCGACCGCATCGGGACTGAGGCGTTCGGTACCGATCCGGTCGGCGTTGCGGCCATAAAATATCTTGAAACCCCCGGCAACCAGGTGGACGGGATCGATAACGATGGAGATGCGGACGATCCGGATCATGCCTCGATCCTGAACGGCATCGATGGGGATGTCGACACCCGGGTCCCCCTGTTCACCGAATCGGATTTCGAATCGCGCTTCATCGGTCCGGGCGATAACATCGTCCTCATCGACCAGGCGACCTTCAACCGTGTTGTCATCGAGTACCCCGCCTCGGGGGAAACGGTTGTCACCCAGGGCCGGACGATCGAGCTTCCTGCAGAGGGCCTTTGGGTCGAAGAGGACACGCTCGCCAATTCCCTCGACGATGACCTTGATGGACTGATCGACGAACGCGAGACACTTTACCTCTACCGCTTCGATGAGATCACCGGCACGGAGCGCCCGGTGCGGTACATCAACTATCTCTCCTTTTCGCCCGGCGACACGATCAAACGCGGGTTTGTGGTTGCCGGCACGGACGCCTTCTTGTCGCTTGAAAACGTTGCACCGATGATTGACGAATCTCGTGACGATGGGTTTGACAACGACAACGACTGGGATTTCTTCACCAGCGACACCGGTCTCGATGGCGTGCGCGACACGGGTGATCCGGGGGAAAGGGACGGCCTGCCCACCAGCGGCACGGGCACCGACTTCCCGGGAGAAGCGAACATCGACAAGACGGATGTCACAGAGACAGATGGCATCGGCCTGACCGCGGCGTCCCAATTGCAGGTCGGCCAGGTATCCTTCCAGACTGAGGATAGGTTCCTCTGGAATCAGTTCATGGTGCCGGGCCAATTCAACCTGCCGAGACCGACGGGTGAGTACGACACTTTTGTCTCCAGCGGGTACTTCCCCATTGAGCCTGGAGAGCGGCAGAGGATGGCAATTTCGGTCGCCATCTCCGCCGGGGGAAACACCAAGGATGCCGACATCCAGAGCGTTATCCGGAAGCAGGAGCATGCGTACGAGGCCTACGAGGTGGATTACCAGTTTGCCATGGCGCCGCTGGCCCCGGCCCTCAAGGCGGTGCCCGGTGACGGGAAGGTGACGCTCTACTGGGATGAACTCGCAGAGGAATCCATCGACCGCTACATCGAGAGCGTCGGTGGTATCGCAAAGGATTTCGAAGGCTACCGGGTTTACCGTTCCACCGATGCCGCGATGACCGACGCCCGTGTGATCACGGACGCCTATGGCACGGAGATCCTGCTCCGACCGATTGCCCAGTTTGACCTTGTGGACGGCATCGCGGGACTGCATCCGATCGATCTCAACGGTGTCAGGTTTGACCTCGGCGATGACACCGGCCTTCAGTACACTTTCACCGACACCAACGTCGTTAACGGGCAGCGCTACTTCTATGCGGTAACTGCCTACGACTTTGGTTTTGTGGGCGCCGAGATCGCACCCAGCGAAAGTCCGATTCAGATCGACGTCGACCAGCAGGGAAACATCAAACACGGCCGCAACGTAGCGGTGGTTCGTCCCACGGCGCCCGCGGCCGGATACCTGCCTCCTGGTATCGCCTGGTTTGAACACACGACTGGCGGGGCGACCGGCACGGTGGAGATCGTTGAAATCGTTGACCCAAGCACGATCAAGGATGCCCACGTCTACGAAATCACATTCCGTGACACGGTTTACAGTGGTGACACCGGTGACATACTGACCACGCTTGATTTCAGCGTACGCGATGCCACCAAGGGTGAATTCCTTTTGGAGCACAGCACGTATTTCAACGAGGGTGATCCCATTTCGGTTCTTGACGGATTCCTACTCGCCATGTCCAATGAACCCGTCGTGCAGCTCGATCTGGAGACATCCGGATGGTATGACGACGAAGTGCATCCCTATGCCTTCGAGCCGGTCACGTTCATCGGTGTGCGCGGCGAGCGGCGTCCCAACGACTATCGACTGATCGTCGGAGAGGGGGTCCAGACCACATCCTACGACACGACGATCGGGTTCGTCAACCTTCCGGCCATAGAGGTGAACGTCAAGGTTGAGAGTATCCAGACAGGGGAACCTGTAACCTTTGCCTATGCGGACATTTATGGAGACGACGGGCAGTTTAACGTCAACCCGGACAATGGCGACGAGACCGACATCCTCTTCCTGCTCGAGGGGGACGAACAGGGCGGACTGCGCTACACCTGGCAGATCAGCCTGCTGTTAACCGATGAGACCCGCAACCCGCTGCCAGGAGACACCCTCGAGATCAGGCTTCGCAAACCATTCCTCGCGAATGACTTATACCGCTTCGAGGTGACCAAATCGGGGATTTCCAAAGCGGCTGCGAAACAGGATCTCGACCGCATTCGTGTCGTACCGAACCCGTACATCGCAGCCGAATCCTGGGAGCCGAGCAATCCGTATACAAGCGGCCGGGGGCCGAGGGAGATTCATTTCATTAACCTGCCGAGGAAGTGCACTATCCGGATCTTCAACGTCAACGGCACCCTGATTGACAAGATCGAGCACAAAACACTCGCTGAGAACGGGACGGCGATCTGGGACGTTCTCAGCAAGGAAGAGCTCTCGATTTCATACGGGATCTACATCTATCACGTAGACGCTCCAGGCGTGGGGCAGAAGACTGGAACATTCGGAGTGATCAAATGAAAGCTCCGCGCGCGAAAACCGTGAGATCATCAAGGGGGGTTCGCACCGGCGTTCGTCTCGCTCTCACCCTCGCACTCATGCTTGTGGGCGGGACCGTCCGGGCTCAGACAACGGCGAAGGTGGGCACCGCTGCTGCGATCTTTCTCCGCATTCCGGTGGGAGCGAGGGCAAGCGGATTGGGGAGCGCATTCAGTTCGCGGGCTTCGGATGCATCCGTACTCTACTGGAACGTCGGCGGACTGTCAAGGTTGTCCGGGTACCAGTTCACTTTCGACTATGCGGACTGGCTGCCAGGCCTCGATTTCGGCTTTGTTGGAGCTACACTTCCACTTAGCAACAACCTCGCCGTCGGCGCTGTAGCCACCTACCTCGCCACGGAGGAAATGGACATCACCACGCCGGATTTTCCGATGGGCACCGGCCAGACATATTCCGCCGCGAGCACGTCCATCGGTGTATCCTTGGGTAGCCGTCTGACGGACAGGTTTTCCGTCGGTGCAACGTTCAAGATTATCCAAGAGCGCATCTACAATACCACCGCAAATGGGCTGGCCTTCGACGTCGGCACGTTGTTTGACACGCCCTTCTGGGGCATCCGCTTCGGTGTATCGATCGCCAACGTCGGCATGAAGCTGCGCATGACCGGCGAGGATCTCAATGTCCGTGTGGACATCGCGCCTGAGCAGGCCGGAAACAACGAATCCGTCGTCGGCGAGCTGAAGACCGACAGTTTCGATCCGCCCATGATCCTTCGCATCGGCCTCTCCGATGAGGTGGTGCAACTGGATCATCTCCGTGTGACGTGGATGATCGATGGCATCAATCCCAATGATGACTTGCCCAGCCTGAATCTTGGGCTGGAACTCGGTCTGTTCCGGGAGACCGTGCACTTGCGCGCAGGGTACAACGATCTGTTTCTCAAGGACAGCATTCGTGGTTTTACAGCGGGTGTCGGAGTTCGTGTTCTCACTGGACTGAGACAACTGAGCGTCGATTACGCCTATCAGTCATTCGAGTACCTCGGGGGGGTGAACCGGTTCACACTGAACCTGGGAATCTAAGCAGCCGCCGGTCATCCTGTTTCGAGGTTGCATAAGGATTAGAAATAGATCTGTTCACATTCTTTTGGTGAAGGGAGAGAAAATGAAGAGAGCAAAACGTTTTCGACCGTTGCTTCTGATCGTGCCGGCCCTGGCGTTTTCTTCCATGCCCCTGATGGCCCAGCCGATCAATGTGACCATTCGGTGCAATTCCGCCACGCTCATGGACACTCTGAGCGAGAACCATTACGTTCAGATCCGGGGGGAACTCAACGGAGTCGATGGAGCACTACTTCCCGATTACAACATCATTGCGTGGGACGAAACGTCCGATTTGGTGATGACGAATATCGGCGGGGACTACTGGGAGATGTCATTGCTGATGATGCCCGATGACACTATCCTCTACAAGTTCTGGACCGGTTTCGATGATAGCACCGGAACGTCGGTTGTCTGGGACGGTTGGGAGGGGGATATCATCGATCCGCATGGGATCGAGGGGAACAACCGGGCCCTGATCAGCGGTACTGCGGATACGGTTGTCGCCCTGCAGTACTACAATTCCACCGCGGCCTTGAAGGACCAGTATTTCCGTCCCTACACGGAGTATACGGATTCGCTGGCGATTCACTTCCGTGTCAACCTGGCTGGTTGGGAGGGGGCCGAGGAGTTCGATCCCGAGGTCGATATCCCCGTCGAGGTGTACGGCGGAACGCCCTTGGATCCGACCGACGCTTGGTCTCCTGCTTTCCTGACGCTCAACCGCGAAGCCACGAGCGGAGTCGGGGCTGATTTCTGGTCCGGCACGGCATATCTCGCCACTGCGGACGTCTCCGCGGGCACGACCCAGGAGTACAAGTTCGTCTTTTCACCGGGTGGAACCGGCCAGCAGTGGGAGGATAACATCTCGAACCGTTGGTTCACACTGTCGAATGAGCTGGCCAGCGGTGACCGGGATACAACCCTGCACTGGGCCTTTTTCGATAACCGGAATCCCCTAGCTGGTGATCCGATCACCACAGACGTCACCTGGACGATGGATCCAGGCGCTCTCCAGGAACTCGGGTTCTTCGATCGTTCGCTGGGCGACAGGCTCCTGATCTCCGGACCAAAGGGTTGGGATATTCCCGACCAGGCGATCGAGGTGATATTCCAACCGTTGCTCGATTATTGGATCGGCCAGGAGACCTTCTCGAAGTATCCCGGGGACGTGTTGCAGTACAAGTATCTCGTCCTCTACGATTCCTCCCGGGTGGACACACTCAGCGCGAACTACATCCCCGGCCTGCCGGGAGTCGAATTATGGGAGGAACCCAGCTCGTCAGGCGGATCGAACCGCACCTACACAATCCTGGATCAGTCCGAACAGCTGGTGCCCGGAGACTTCGGCTACGATTTCCAGTTTTACGCTGCAATCCCGCCGGAGGGGGTGATACCGAATGACATCACGGTGACTTTCAACATCAACATGGCTCCCGCCGCGGATTCGGACGTGAACACGGACAACCCGCTCTTCCGGCTGGCTGTGGACGAGGCATACATCCATTTTGAGAGTCCACTGCTGATGCTGACCCAGGAACTCCCCGCCTATGAGCACACGATCGAATTGAGCGATCCGGACGGTGATGGAATCTACTCGGGAGATCTGGCGATGACTGGCCCAACCGTATACCAGATTGGATTCCGGGTAGGTTATACCACCGACACCGACAATGTGCTGCACGGGGGTGGTTTCCAACCCGGACGGCGGTACTACCAGTTCATTTGGCCGGAGTCACACGTTCCGGGGGGCGAGACGGTCTGGCCGTCGAATTACGAATTAGCAACTGTAGACTGGGTGCCCAGCGATCTGCCTTCCGAAACACCCCCGGACTTTGATCTGGATCTCGGAGTCGGGGAGCGGAACATGGCAAACCCGTCCTCATGGTACCTCGAATCGAACTACCCGAACCCGTTCAACCCCTCGACCACTCTCACCTACCGTGTGGGAGCCATCGAGCGGGTGACAATCACAGTCTACTCGGTTCTCGGACGGAAGGTGCGGACGCTTGTCGATTCACCGCAGAGTCCGGGAGTATACAAGACGATCTGGGATGGCCGCGATGCCTCGGGGCGTGAGTTGGCGTCTGGTGTCTATTTCGTACGCATGTCCAGCGCGAGCTTCACGCAGGCGAGGAAGATTGCCCTGATTCGCTGATCTGCCGGACCGGTTCATCGTAAAAAGGTGTTGCGAAGGGGGCCCTGCGTTTTCCCGGGTCTCCTTCGCAACCGATTATCGCACTTGTGCTGGACAGGCATGGAAATTGTGAAGCAAAAAAGCGTTCGACAACAGCTGTTGATCCTGCCACTTCTGTTCGGATTGGCGGGCGTGTTGACGCCTCCAGGGTTCGTGCGGGCGGAGGAGTTCATGGTGGGTGGCGACATCTCCTCCCTCCGAGCTGTCGTGGATCACGGAGGAACGTACCGCGACAGCTCGGAGAGCGAAGACCTCCTGCTCATCATGAAGGAGCATGGATTCAACTGGATCCGCCTGAAACTCTGGCACACTCCGGTCGAACCGTATAACGATTTGCCGCGTGTCGTGCAGACGGCGGTCGACGCAAAGGCGCAGGGTCTGAAATTTCTGCTCGACTTTCACTATTCCGACACCTGGGCCGATCCGGGCAAGCAGTTCAAACCGGCTGCCTGGGAGGGTCTCGATTTCGCAGTGTTGGTTGACAGCCTTTACGAATATACCTACGCGGTGATGACCACGCTACGCGACGCCGGTGCGATGCCGAACATGGTGCAGCTTGGCAACGAAATCAATTCAGGGATGCTCTGGCCGGATGGCAACGTCTGGCCGAACGACACCCCGGCGCAGTGGGAAAAACTCGGGCAGTTGCTGAATGCGGGCGTGCAGGCGGTGCGCGACAGCGAAGCGCCGGGCGATACCGTCAAGATCATGATCCACCACGCAGATGGAAGTCGGTGGTTTTTCGGCAACCTCCTTGACCAAAGTGTGCCGGTGGACTATTTCGGCCGCTCCTACTATCCACAGTGGCACGGCACTTTTGATGAACTGACAGACAACCTCGAGGATCTGGCGACTCAGTTCGATCAGAAAGTTGTCGTCGTTGAGGCGGGCTATTGCTGGACGCTGGACTGGGCGGACAACCGTGGCAATGTCCTTGGATCAAGTAACACGCTGTCCGGCTATCCAGTCTCGCCCGAAGGACAAAGAGCCTTTCTTATCCGGTTGCGCAATATCGTGCAGACACTCCCCAATGGAAAGGGAAACGGGGTGTTTTACTGGGAACCCGCGTGGCTTCCGGACAATATCTACGGTTCGCCGATGGAGAATGCTAACCTGTTCGATTTCGAGGGTAACGCGCTGAATTCGATTGACGCCCTGGCGACGGACATCACGCAACTGCCAGCATCGAACCTGACGTTGCGCATCAACACCTCCACCGTCTGGGACACTCTCAATACGGAAGATCTCGTTCAACTGCGCGGTGAGGTGAAGGGATATACAGGAGTTTATCTCTCTGACGGCCGCAAGGTGTCCTGGGGTGATGATTCACGCCTCTTCGCTGAGAACGTCGGCGGCGATTACTGGGAGATCACAATTCCCCTGATCGTCGGTGACACCCTTAGTTACAAGTTCTGGACGGGATTCACCCTTTGGAATCCGACCGCGCAACGGCTGGGTTGGGAGGGCCCGGTTACGCCCGGTGGCGGGCTTGCAGGCAACACCCGGATGGTCGTTGCGGCCGAGATGGACACAACCTTTCCACTTGAGTTCGTGAACGGATCGGGAACGACAGTTATGCAGTACTGGCGCCCCTATGAGTTGCACGAGGATTCCGTCGTCATCTCCTATCGAGTGAACATGGAATCGGTGATGCTTTCCGGCCTCTTCGATCCGGATATATTCGATCGCGCCGGTGTGATGGGCAACAGCCCGTTGCCTGTTGATGGAACAGTGATGCCGCTCGATCAGGAGATATACAGCGTTGCGAATGGTTCCTTCTGGTCAGGTACGGCGAGGCTTTCACGCAGCGCGCTGACCGATGGTCACACGCACAACTACCGTTTTGTCATCCTCCGGGAAGGGGGCGGAGCGCAAGCCGAGAATGTGGAACGGTCGATCACTCTGAACGAGTCTTTCGAAGTTCCGGATACTACGCTGTATTGGGTCTGGTTCAACGACAGAGAGGAACTATCCGTTGAGGAAGAACTCTACACCACATCCCGGTCATTCTCGCTGCTGTCGCTCTATCCAAACCCTTTTAACAGTGAGGTTCGCCTCTCCTTCGAACTTTTGGAACGGAGCGAAATCGAGATTGCAGTCTTCAACCTGGTTGGACAGCGTGTGCGCACCCTGACGGAGGGGCTGTGGTCGGCAGGTTCGCATGACCTCACCTGGGATGGATGCGATCACGAGGGGAATCGGTTGCCGTCTGGTACCTATATGGTGCAATTGCGAAATACGGAAGAGGCTCAGAGGCGCAAAGTAATCCTTGTGCGTTAGAACATGGCGGAGGAGGAGTCAGAAAATGATCGCAAGATTAAGGTTTTTTGTCACCGGGTTTCTGCTTCTTTCCGGTCTGATCCTGTTGTTGAACACCTCCTGTAAGAAAGGTTCCGGGGACAAGGCCGGTCGACAGTTTGAATTTCTCAACGGTGCGGACATCTCTTCCACACCGGAGCTTGAGGATGCAGGTGTTGTCTACCGTGACTCACTGGGAGAGGCGGAGATATTTTCCATCCTCAAGCGGCACGGTTTTAACAGCATCCGGTTGAAACTGTGGCACACGCCGGAAAGAGGGTACAACGACCTCGCGCATGTGGCTGAGATGGCCAGGCGGGTTGACGAGCAGGGGATGCACTTTCTGCTCAACTTTCACTATTCCGACTGGTGGGCGGACCCAGGGAAGCAGTTCACACCGAAAGCCTGGGAGGGGCTGCCGCTCGCTGTGTTAAAAGACAGCCTCTACCAATACACCCGCACTGTGCTCGAGACCCTCGACGGGCAAGGCACTCCTCCGGAAATGGTTCAGATCGGCAACGAGATACGGACCGGCATGCTCTGGCCGGTTGGGCAGGTGAATGGAGAATTTGACACGCGGGAGCAGTGGGACAATCTCGCTGAATTGCTGATCGCCGCGCGCCAGGGGGTCCTCGACGGACTGTCGCGTCCCGGGGAAGTCAGTGTCATGATCCAGATCGACAACGGAGGCAGCAACAGTCTGTGCCGCACATTCTACGATTCGTTGATGGTCCGCGATGTCGCCTATGACATCATCGGCGTCTCGTTCTACCCGCACTGGCACGGTCGTCTCGATTCCCTCGAGCTGAACCTCGCGGACATCACGCAGCGGTACGACAAGGAGGTGATCGTCGTTGAGACCGCCTATCCATTCACCCTCGGCTGGAACGACGATGATGGCAACATCTGGGGTTCCGAGAAGAGCCTCCACGAAGGGTATCCTCCGACATTCGAGGGCCAGGTGGCCTTTTTCCGCGAACTCCGAAGGATCGTACAGGACGTTCCGAATGGACGGGGAATCGGGCTCCACTACTGGGAACCGGGTCTGATCTCGGCGCCGGGCAGGGGCTCACCCTGGGAGAACGTGGCGTTGTTCGATTTCGATGGGATGGCGGTGCCGGCGATGGACGCATTTACTGGCAATGAATAGAGAGGTTTTCAAGACGGAGCGGAGAGACTCGGTGAAAAAACGCTTCAGTGTTCTGATGTTGCTGATCCTCGTGCCACCATTGTTCATCGGCTGCAGTCTTGCTGCCGGTCCCCGTTTCAACTGGAACCGGTACATCGAGAATCCGGGTCTTTTCGCGGAGAACCAGGAACCAACCCACGTGCCCCTGGTTCCATTTGACGACGAGAACTCCGCGAGAACAAAGGCGCGTGAGCAATCAGAATGGTTTTTCAATCTTAATGGCAAATGGCAATTCAGCCTTTATCAGAACCCGGAACGGGTACCGGATGACTACTACGTGGTGAATTTCGAAACGGCATGGGACAGTATCCGCGTGCCCGGAGTCTGGCAGACACAGAGTTTCGGCCATGCGATGTACCGGAACGTGCCGATGGAGTTCGCTCCTTACGATCCACCGTTGGTTCCTGACAGCCTGAACCCTACGGGAATCTACCGCCGCACATTCGAACTTCCAGAGGGATGGAGTGAACGAGAAATCTTCCTCCATTTTGAAGGTGTCAAATCCGCTTCGTTTGTCTACCTCAACGGTCAGTATGTGGGATACGACGAGGGGGGGATGACCCCGGCTGAGTATGATATTACCCCGCACCTTCGCGATGGGGAGAACACGCTTACCGTGGCGGTGGTCCGCTGGTCCGACGGAAGCTACCTCGAGGATCAGGACATGTGGCGGTTTTCGGGCATCTACCGTGATGTTTACCTCTTTGCCACTCCTACCCGCCACATCCGTGACTACTACGTCCGTGCCGTGCTGGATTCCACGCTCCAACGCGGTTCCCTGGAGATCGACGCGCAAATTGTCGCATTTGATGACAGCGCCGGAAACGGCACCCTGAAAGCATCCCTGTATGACGAAACGGGAATGGCAGTCGCCTCGATGGAATCACCCTACGATTTCGCCGAGGGAACCCGGGACAGCGTCACCCTTCGAACCATCGTGGACCGGCCGAAAGCGTGGTCGGCGGAAAAACCAAACCTCTATACGCTCATCCTCGTCCTCAAAGATTCCGATGGAACCGTTTTCGAAGCGATTCGCCAATCCGTTGGATTCAAGCGGCTGGAGATACGGGACGGACAGATGTTCGTCAATGGCGTCGCCATCGACATCAAGGGTGTCAACCGCCATGAGCATGACCCCGTGCACGGCCGTACGGTTCCGCGTGAGACCATGCTCAGGGACGCAAAACTGATGAAGCAGTTCAACATCAACGCCGTGCGAACATCTCATTACCCCAACGATCCGGAGTGGTATGGCATCTGTGACACACTCGGAATTTATCTACAGGACGAGGTCAACGCGGAAACCCATTGGGCTGAAGCATGGTTCGCGGACATCCCCGAATATCATGATGCGTTTGTTGAGCGTTTCGTTCGCATGCTGGAGCGTGACAAGAACGTGCCGAGCATCATCATCTGGAGCACCGGCAACGAGGCTGGCCTCGGTCCACCCCACTACTCCATGGCTGAATACATGCGTCGTCGCGATCCAACCCGTTTTCTTTACCACCAGGGAAATCGGCCTTATCACGGTGCAGCTCCCTATGTGGACATCAATGGCCCCCGCTACCAGTCCCCGTCCGAGCTGATACGCTTCGGTGAACGTGATCCTCGGCCTTTAGTAATGGGGGAGTACGCGCACGCCATGGGGAATAGTCTTGGGCACCTGGACGAACTGTGGGAGATAATCCGGCGGTACGACAACCTTCAAGGCGGGTACATCTGGGATTGGGTGGACCAGGGACTTATCGACACGCTGATGACAACACCCGACGCCTCTCCACTCCAGTTGCAGGCTGCATTGATGGGGCGTCCGGAGATTGTTCCAGGGCATGAAGGAAAGGCCCTTTCCCTGTCTGGGCTGGATGATTGGGTGGAGGTCTACAACGATCCTGCGTTCGATGATCTCGAAGCGTTGACCCTGGATGCCTGGGTATATCCGAAAAGGTGGTACGGTGAAAACCCGATCCTTACCAAGGGGAGTCGGCAATTCGGCCTTATACAACTTACGCCGGACAGCCTCGAGTTTTACGTCGATCTGGGAAAGGTCAGGCGTTCACACGCAGCCGTGCCTGCCGATTGGTATGGAGGTTGGCATCACGTCGCAGGCGTCTGGGATGGCAAGAAGGCGCGGCTTTTCATTGATGGTAAGCTGGCGGCGATAGTGCCCGCCACGGGCAGACTACGACGCACCATGGTGCCGGTGAACATCGGCCGCGACGCCGAGCGAAACACGGACGGTCATCTTGGATGGTTGGCACACATCAGTGTTGACCAGGTTAGAATTCACCGCGAGGCTTTTGATATCGGCGAACTGATAAAGCTGGACCGTCCAAACGAGTCGACCTTGCTCTGGCTCGATTTCGAGGAGTATGACCGGGGTGATCCCTATTTCAGCTACGGCGTCAGCCCCTTCTGCATCAACGGAATGGTTTTCCCGGACCGTTCGGTCCAACCTGAACTGTGGCAGGCAAAGGCAACCTATGCCCCGGTGAGGGTTCACCCGCTGGACCTTTCGCAGGGACTGATCAGGGTTGTCAACGAATATAATTTTACAGACCTCGAGGAATTAGAAACGGTCTGGCGGGTGACACGCGGAGGTGAAACCGTGCAAGAGGGCGTGCTGCCGCTCGCGCTCCCGCCGAGATCTTCCAGCACCGTCATGATTCCCTTCACTGCGCCCGCTCCGGATGCTTCGGGCTGGTGGTTATTGGATCTATCCTTCCGATTGCGCGAGCCGGCTGCGTGGGCCGATGCAGGCCACGAGGTCGCCTTCGCACAGTTTTTGCTCCACGACGGGCCATCCGACAAGCCGCGACGTGCATCTCAACTTCCACAGATCCGGGACGAGGAGGATCTCATCATCATCGATGGTGAGGGCTTTCGATACGCATTCGACAGAACCACCGGCACGTTGGCGTCGATGGTGGTTGCGGGTCGGGAACTTCTCGAGAGCGGTCCGCTCCCGTCTCTCTGGCGTGCCCCCTACATGAACGAACGGATGGAGTGGGGCGAGGCCGAGGCGGAGGAGTGGTTCAGACTGGGTCTCGATCTAATGCGTCATGAGGTGGACAGCGTTTGGGTGGAGACCGATGCTGCTGCTGGTACAGTCGTGTATGTGCTTTCCCGCACGACCGCCGATGGATATGAAGTCGGCTACTCAAACAGCATCGCCTACACGGTCTCGAGTGACGGCACGATCGTGCTCGACTATGAGGGGCACCCTTTCGGCGATTTCCTTGTGCGCTGGCTTCCGCGTTTCGGTTTTGACATGGATCTGGTTGCGGAGATGGATTCCGTCGAATGGTTTGGACGGGGTCCATGGGAGACCTACCCTGATCGGAAGAGCGGTGCGCGTATCGGCAAATACGCCGGCAGTGTTGACAAACTCCAGGTACCCTATCTCCACCCTCAGCACCAGGGCAACAGAACGGATGTCAGATGGTTGAGTTTTACGGACGGTGACGGTGTCGGGCTCAAAATTCAATCGGACGAAACGATCAACTTCAGCGTAACCCCGTTCAAGCAGATCGAGCGGGCTGTCTATCCGTTTCAACTCCGTGAATCGGGCGTCATCCGACTGCATCTTGACAGCGGCATCACCGGAGTGGGAGGAACACCCGTTCCAGCCCGACCGATGTACAGAGTTTACCCGGAAGTTCAACACCTCCAGTTCACATTGGAACCCCTGCGTGGCGAGTAGCGCACGGATCAGGGAGAGAGCAAGCGGGGAACAACCATGCCGGAACGAATCCCAACTTTGAAACACCTCGCCGAAGAACTCGGAGTTTCCATCTCCACTGTGTCGCGCGCGCTGCAGGGGCACCCCTCCATCAGCCTCGAAACCGCCGAGCGCATCCGGGAACTGGCGGAGCAGAGGGGATATGTACCCAACGGTGTCGCCCGGGGTTTGAAAAAGAGGCAAACGAAGACAATAGCGGTACTCGTCCCAGAGATTCAGCACGCCTTCTTTTCCTCCGCCATCGACGGCATCGAGGAGGTCGCATTCAGCAAGGGATATACAGTTCACATTGCCAAGTCTAATGAGGATTACCGGCGCGAGGTGATCAACACCCAGAGTTTCAACTCCAATCGCGTGGTAGGTGTGATCGCTTCCGTTTCCCAGAACACCCATGATGGAAAGCACTTCCAGACATTAATTGACGTCGGTATCCCCGTGGTCCTATTTGACCGTGTTCTCGATGATCTGAACGTAAACAAGGTTGTCGTGGATGATTTTGAGGCGACGCGGCGTGCCGTCCGTCACTTCATCGAATCGGGATACCGGCGCATCGCCCTACTCTCGGGGCCGCCTCATCTGAACATCACAATGGAACGGAAACGGGGGTATCTGGAAGCACTCCGTGAACACGGATTGCCGATTGATGACGAGCTGATCCTGGTCTGCAAATTGACCGAGGAAGAGGGAGCGCGTGGAATGCGCGAACTGCTGGCGAATCCTGAACCGCCGGACGCGGTTTTCGCGATGAACGATCCTCTCGCCGTGGGCGCCCATCGTCAGATCAAGAGCGCCGGCCTGAACATGCCGGAGGACATCGGCCTGATGGGGTTTTCGAACAACCCGATCACTGCGATGATCGATCCCCCGATTACGACCACCGATCAACATGGGTATGAACTGGGAAGGAAGGCTGCCAGGATCCTATTCTCGGAGATCGACGAAGGACGGGAACAGTCCGAGCCGAAAACCTATGTCGTCCCCAGCACATTCATTGTCCGGCAGTCTTCGCAACAAACACCAGCTTAACCGACTTGTGAAAGGAGTTATACCGGATTTGTCACACCATACAGACTCCAAGCAACGAAATGAATCGCGTGCGGGAAAGGTGCTGTTTGGACATTTGCCTGACGGCGAGCCGGTTCACCTCTTCCGCATTGGCCGGGAGGACGGGCCTTCCGTTACGATCAGCGATTATGGCTGCACTCTGACATCGCTGCGGATGCCGGACAGGACAGGGATGTTGGGCGAGGTTGTCCTTGGCTATCCGCAACTGGAACAGTATGTCCAGGACTGTGATTACATGGGCGTAACGGTCGGACGATATGCGAACCGTATCGCGGGAGCGAAATTTGTGTTAGATGGCGAGGAGGTTTGTCTCTCCGCCAATGAGGGTCCAAACCATCTCCATGGAGGAGCGGCCGGGTTCGGTAAGCGTCTCTGGCGGGGTAAGGTGATCGCCGAGGAACCTTTGCCTTCGATCCTGATGCAGCGCAGCAGCCCCGACGGCGAGGAGGGCTATCCGGGAACCCTCAACTGCACCGTCCTGTTCACCTTGCGGGATGAACACCTGCTTGACGTCGTCTTCGAGGCGGAAACCGACCGTCCAACGATTGTCAATATGACCCTGCATCCCTACTTCAATCTCGCGGGGGACGGTCGTGAAATCCTGGACCATCGGGTTTCAATCTTTGGGGATAGCTTTCTGCCCGTTGATGAATCGAGCCTCCCCACGGGTGAGCGACGAGCGGTGGAGGGCACCCCGATGGATTTCCGCCGACGGACTCCGATCGGGCTCCGAATCCGAGATGAGGATGAACAGCTCGCCCTGATGGGTGGATTCGACCACTGCTGGATCCTCGACGGTATCCCTGGTCAGCTGAATCCGGCCGCGCTCGTCTACGATCCTGCGAGTGGCCGCACACTGGATGTGCTTTCGACCGCGCCCGGGCTCCAGTTTTATACGGGCAACACTCTCGGGAGAGAGTCCCAAGATGAAAAGGCTGCCGGTTTAAAAGCGCGGACCGGATTCTGCCTCGAACCGCAGCTATGGCCGGATTCGCCCAACCGGCCCGATTTCCCATCCGCACGCCTCGATCCCGGCGATCGGTACGTGCAGCAAATCCGATACTGTTTCGGGATTAATGAAACTGTTTGATAGCATTTCTGATGCACCCGAAGAGGTTTCACCTCGAAGAGGAGAGAGGGATGAGTCTGAGTGTCCTTGATATTGGGTTCTTTCTGCTGTTCTTCGTCATCGTCGTCAGCGTCAGCATGTACAAGAGTCGGAGGGAGGTATCGGGCGAGGATTTCTTTCTCGCCAGTCGCAGCCTGATCTGGCCGATGGTAGGTCTATCGCTGATCGCGGCGAACATCTCAACCGAACAGATCGTCGGACAAGCGGGCCAGGGCGCGGGAATCGTGGGCTTTGCTGTCGCCAGCTATGAATGGATGGCCGCGATCACACTCGTCATCGTCGCGTTCTATTTCCTGCCGCGGTTTCTCCGTAGCGGAATCTTCACGATGCCGGAGTATCTCGAGTACCGGTTCAATCCGGCCGCACGATTGATCATGGCGATCTACACTCTGATCATCTATGTCGGTGTCACGATCTCCGCGGTGATCTACTCCGGCGCACTGACCCTGTTCACCATCTTCGATATGAACATGCTCCTGTCTGTCTGGCTGATCGGAGGTATCGCAGCGCTCTATACAGCCTGGGGAGGCCTGAAAGCCGTTGCCTGGGCAGACCTGTTTCAGGGAGGGGCGCTCATCATCGGCGGCGCAGTCGTCCTCGCATTCGGCTTCGCGGCCGTGGGGGGGGTGGGCGAATTTATGACCAGGAACGCGGACCGTCTGCACATGATCCTGCCCCGCGAACATCCGATCCTGCCCTGGACCGCGCTGGTCATCGGACTTTGGATACCCAATTTCTATTATTGGGGTCTCAACCAGTATATCACTCAGCGAACACTCGCGGCAAAAACACTTCGGCATGGGCAGTTGGGTATCCTTTTCGCGGCCACCCTCAAGCTACTCATCCCGTTCATCGTCATCTTTCCGGGAATCATGGCCTACCAACTCTATCAGGATCAGCTCGTCGAGAATCCGGACGCAGCCTTCCCTCTCATGATCCGCAGCCTGATTCCCGTCGGTGTCCGGGGACTCATCTTCGCGGCGATAACCGGCGCGGTGATCAGCTCCCTCGCCTCGATGCTGAATTCCGCCTCGACCATCTTCACGCTGGATATCTACCGCAAATACATACGGAGGGACGCCAGCCAGAGGTCGCTGGTGACGACGGGTCGGGTGATGACGCTGCTGCTGGTGGTGATTGGGTGCATCATCGCTCCGCAACTTGGCAATCCGAAGTTTCAGGGGATCTTCAACTATATTCAGGAGTTTCAGGGTTTCGTGTCACCTGGAATCCTTGCGGCGTTCGTCATCGGAATGACGGTCAAGAAGAGCCCTCCCGCGGCAGGGGTGGTGGCGCTGATCGCAAGCCCCGTGATCTACGGCATCCTGTTTTTCGCGGCTGGCGATATTGCCTTCCTCAACAGAATGGCGATCACCTTCGGCGTGATTCTGCTCATGATGTTTGTGATCACCTGGACGAAACCCCTCGCGCAGCCTGTCGTCATGCCTGAGCGGGAGGGATTCACGGACATGACCATCAAGCGGGATGTCCTCTGGTTTGGAATTGCGGTGATCGTTGTGACCGTTTTGCTCTATGCGGTCTTCTGGTAGGGAGAACCAGTCTGATGGGAAGAGTTGAAAACGTCATTCCCCGGACGGGCGAGACATCGCACCGCCGGTACAACCCCTTGACGGGTGATTGGGTACTGGTCTCCCCGCATCGTGACAAGCGGCCCTGGCTGGGTCAGGTGGAAGATCTTCCGTCCGCGGAAAGACCTGCTCACGATCCAGAGTGTTATCTCTGTCCTGGTGGAACACGGGCGGGTGGCATCCGCAACCCGGATTACGCTGGTACGTTCGTCTTCACGAATGACTTTGCCGCGCTCCTGCCGGAAAGCCCTGAGATCGATGGCGGCAAGAACCCCCTGTTTCGCGCCGAGACCGCACGGGGCACCTGCCGTGTTCTCTGCTACTCGCCAAGACATGACTTGACATTGCAGGAATTGCCATTGCCGGCAATATGTGAAGTAGTGGACGTTTGGGCGTCCCAGTCCGAGGAGTTGGGAGAAACATACCGCTGGGTGCAGGTGTTCGAAAACAAGGGTGAGATCATGGGCTGTTCGAATCAGCACCCGCACGGACAGATCTGGGCTGTTGACGTTTTGCCGGAGATCCCATCGCGAGAGGATGAACATCAGGCTGCCTATTTCGAGGAGCACGCGCACGAGATGCTCCTCGATGTACTCGAAATTGAGCAAACCCGGCGGGACCGAATGGTTCTGGAGAACGACGAATGGAGCGTACTTGTACCATATTGGGCCGCATGGCCCTTCGAAACGATGCTCCTTCCTCGCAGGACTGCGCGGCGGCTCTCCGATTTGTCGGATGAACAGAGGGATGGATTGGCGGACATCCTGAAGAGAATGTTGGCCAAGTACGACAACCTGTTTAACGTCTCCTTCCCTTACAGCATGGGTTGGCACGGGGCTCCTTATCCCGAGGAGACTCCCGCGGACCACTGGCTGCTGCACGCACATTTCTACCCGCCTCTGCTGCGGTCGGCGACGATCAAGAAGTTCATGGTCGGCTACGAAATGCTCGCTGAGCCGCAGCGGGACCTGACCCCGGAGCGAGCCGCCGAACGACTGCGCACTCTCCCGGAAAAACTCGAAAAGGAAAAGTGAACGATGCCCCCCGAACGCCGACTTCCTGATCTCTATGATCCCGAGTCCGATGACAGTCAACTTGCGCGGTATCGCGCCCTTGCCGAGCGGGTAATGCAACGATCCGGCAGTCGTCAGTCACCGATTTTCATCAGTTCTCCGGGACGGACGGAACTGGGCGGAAACCACACAGACCACAACCACGGACAGGTGCTCTGCGCCGGCGTGCAGAACGATATGGTAGCAGCGGTGCTGCCGAGAGGAGATCAAAAGGTCCTCCTCGAGTCCGACGGCTTTGCGGAGAGTTTCGATGTCGATCTCGGCGCACTGGAATTCATGCAGTCCGAGAGAGGGAATTCCCGTGCCCTGATCCGGGGTGTTGCGGCGGGTTTGCAGGCTCGTGGCCATCGGATCGGCGGGTTTGACGCTGTCGTCAGCAGCACCGTGCCCATCGGATCGGGACTCTCCTCGTCGGCCAGCTTTGAAGTCCTCGTCGGGGGAATTTTCGATGCGCTGTTCAACGGGGACACCATCGATCCGGTGGTTCTTGCGCGAGCAGGCCAGCGCGCGGAGAACGAGTACTTCGGCAAGCCCTGCGGCCTGATGGATCAGCTCGCCTGCGCCATTGGAGGGGTGCTCTCGATAGATTTCGGCGACTATGAAAACCCCGACATCCAGCGCATTGGCGTGGATTTTTCGAACACCGAATACCGGCTCACAGTGATCCACACGGGCGGGAGCCATGCCGACCTCACCGATGCCTATGCGTCCATTCCGAGGGAGATGAAGGCGGCGGCGCGTCTGTTCGGTGCGGAGGTGCTGGGGGAGGTCGCCGAGGAGAACCTGGTCGATCACATTTCTCAGGTCCGGGAGCAACTCGGCGACCGGACAGCCCTGCGCATGCTGCATTTCTATATGGAGAACGCGCGCATGACCGCTATGCTCACAGCCCTGAAACAAAAGGATTTCCCGTCCTACCTCGCGATTGTGGAGACGAGCGGACGATCCTCCCTTGGTGTTCTGCAGAACATCATCCCCCCGCAGAGTGACGGGCGCGAACAGCCGGTTGCCCTGGCGCTCGGCTGCTCCAGTTCCTTTTTCGAGAAGCGGGGCCGTGGTGTCTGCCGTGTCCATGGCGGAGGATTTGCCGGGACGATTCAGGCCTATGTGCACCGAGACGATTTCGAGGAGTATGTGGAAACGATGGAGACCCTGTTCGGAAGTGGCAGCGTGCAGAGTCTGAGGATACGGCCATTCGGTGTGGCGAAGATCCCCGCGAAAGAGATCCTTGGTGCAATCGCGTGAACGGTGTTGATTAACTGATTTGTATGGCGATGGTGGCGGAAATATAATTCTCGGCTATATGACGCACAAATCTGAGTGGTCAAAACACTGCAGAGATGCACGGGATTGGTCAACCGCGCGGTTTGGGAAAATGCCGGCAGCGGGTAGCTCGTCACATCGCATGGATGACCAATCTTATCACAAAGGGAAAGTTTCCGCATCCCCGGATCTGCTTCAGTGCGAGGGAGCGCTCTGAGATCGTTCATCTCAACAGATTACCAGCGTGCATCAGTAGCCGGTCAGGTCGAGCATACGTCGGTCTGCCGTCTGCACGACACGTGATTTCAATAATTGAGCACCGTGGAGAGGGTATGGTGGACGTGGATGATAAGCGTGACTTGAAACGCACCCTTACCCTGCTGGACTCAACGATGATCAACGTCGGGACAATCATCGGATCCGGCATCTTTCTCGTCCCGACAACCGTCGCGCTCTATCTCCACTCATCATCCATGACGATCACAGCGTGGATTGTTGCCGGGGTTGTCACACTCTTCGGCGCGATCACCTTCGCGGAGTTGGGTGCCGCGATGCCACGTGCCGGAGGACTCTTCGTTTTCCTGAAAGAGGCATACGGACCGGTATGGGGATTCCTCTATGGCTGGACCGGTTTTACCGTGATAAACACCGGGGCGATTGCGGCCATCTCGGTGGCTTTCGCTACCTACCTGGGCTACTTTCACCCACTTAGCATTCTGCAGATCCGCCTGGTGGCGGTGGGTGTAATCGCTCTGTTCACAATTCTCAACATTATCGGAAAACGGTCGAACATCTGGATTCAGAACATGCTGACTTTCGTCAAGATTGGGTCGCTGATCGCGATTGTCATTCTCGGCTTCTCGCTGTCAGGAGGACAGCTGCAGAACTTCCGCCCGGTTCTCCCCATCTCCTCAATCTCAAGGTTGATCGCACCGTTTGGACTGGCGATGCTGGCTGTTCTCTGGTCCTACGATGGTTGGGTGGAACTCACCCTTGTCGGAGGTGAGGTAAAAAACCCTTCCCGGAACATCCCACTTGCCCTCCTGTTTTCGACGCTGATCATCATGGCGCTCTACCTGCTTGTGAACCTGGTGTTCATCTATCTGCTCTCGATGGATGGCATCGGAGCATCCGAGCTGGTTGCAGCCGACGCGAGTGAAGTTGTCTTGCCGGGGTGGGGAACGACCTTCGTGATCATCGCAATTCTTATCTCGACTCTTGGTGCTGCGAATGTGTTCATTCTGACCTGTCCCCGGATCTATTACTCGATGGCACGCGAGGGACTTTTCTTCTCCTCGGTCGGCAAGATTGACCCGAGGTTCGGGACACCCGTCATATCGCTGTTGTTTCAGGGAGTCTGGTCCTCGGTGCTGGTTTTCTCCGGTACCTTTAACCAACTGATCACCTATGTCGTCTTCGCGTCCTGGTTTTTCTATGGGATGTGCTGTGCCGGGGTGATCGTGTTGCGCCGCAAACGACCGGAGATGAAGAGGCCCTACAAAACCTGGGGGTATCCGGTCGTGCCGCTGGTGTTCGTTGCTACCGCCGCTTTTCTTGTGATCAACACTATCTTGAACAGCCCTCGCGACGCCATAATCGGAACGGGATTTATCCTGCTGGGGGTTCCTGTGTTCGTTCTCTGGAATCGGAGAAGGGCGAAGATTGGGGCGGACGGTGAGGATAACCGAGAGAGAGGTGCAGGGTGAAGGAGTACGGATCCCAATCGATGGTTGCACCGATCCGCAGGATACTTGTCAAAAGGCCTGAGGAAGCGTTCGTCAATCAGGAGAACATCGACGCCCAGTGGATGGATTTGAATTACACCGCTCCTCCGCAGATTGATCTCGCGCAGAAACAGCACACCGATTTCGTCCGCATCCTCGAGGGGTTTCATGTTGAAATACACACCCTCCCGGTGGATGACCGGGTTGGACTCGACTCGCTTTATGTGCATGATCCTGTGATCGTATCGAACCACGGCGCGATCCTCTGCAACATGAGGAAGCAGCAACGAAGCGGGGAACCTGCAGCGGCAAAAGAGTTTTTCGAGAGTATCGGAATCCCCATTCATGGGTCGATAGAGGGAGATGGGCGACTCGAGGGTGGGGATGTTGTCTGGTTGAATGAGCGGACAGTGGCCGTTGGTGAGGGGTATCGCAGTAATACCGAGGGAATCCGGCAATTGCGTGAAATCCTGGGTGATCTGGTCGACATGGTGATCGCTGTTCCACTTCCACACTGGGATGGGCGAGGTGATGTGTTGCATCTGATGTCGTTACTCAGCCCGCTCGATGAAAACCTGTCACTCGTCTATTCGCGGTTGATGGTCGTGCCGTTCAGGCAGCGTTTGCTTGCAATGGGGATCGAGCTGGTGGAGGTTCCGGACGAAGAATACGAGTCGATGGGGTGCAATGTCCTGGCAGTGTCGCCGCGAAAAGCGATCATGCTGGCGGGAAATCCGATCACACGTGAGCGGATGGAGGCGAAGGGGGTGCAGGTGGTAGAAATCGATGGGTCGGAGATGTCCCACAAAGGAGCTGGCGGACCGACCTGTCTGACCCGACCGTTCCTAAGAGTGTGACACATCTCTATGAGTCATTACGTACAAAGATTTACGAGGAGGCGTGTGGGTTACTCTGCACCCTGGGTTTTAAGCTGAAAAACGAGGTTCTGCTCTCGCAGCTCTCGGACTGCGGAGCTGCACACTCATCAAAAGGCCGTCCATGGGCAATGGACGGCCTTATGATGACAATTATTTCGTGAAGTTCTGACGGTACAAATCAGAAGGCATATCCAAATACAAACTGAATTACACTGTTTTTTACATCAAAGTCATCTGGCGCGTCCGCCGGATCGGTTACATTGTTGAGGC
>SDBT01004751.1_pt1 | contig 22976 bp, 34 predicted proteins | sample 2277101 | NCBI WGS metagenome assembly SDBT01 (sample SAMN10404973, study PRJNA504765) | marine sediment metagenome | isolation source: marine sediment core GS10_PC15, 103 cmbsf | place: Arctic Ocean: Southern Knipovich Ridge | collected 2010 | reverse complement strand
GTCGTTCCTGGGCGGGCGCCCGAGGCGGCGGTATTTCCGAGAATCAGGCGGCTGGCGGAGTAGCTGCTTCAGGAACTCCACAAGCACAAGCTGCAACTACTACAGCTACTGGCAAAGTTAAGGTAGAATCTGTAGGTACACCTTCTGCACAGCCTGCAATAACTACAGCGCCAGGTAAAGTTAGAGTTAAAGCCTTAGGAACTCCTCAGGCTCAAAGCGCCTCAATTGCAGCTACCATTGAATTCATTGTCAGCGCTACAGGAACTCCTTCAGCTCAAGCTGCTACAGTCACCAGTGCAGGCAAAGTCGAAGTACAAGCTTCAGGAACTCCACAAGCACAAGCTGCAAATGTTAGCTCTGCAGGTAAGGTCAAGGTATTTGCTGCGGGAACACCGCAAGCTCAGGCTGCTGCGGTTATATCAACGAGTAAGGTTAAGGTAGCTACAGCAAGTACACCACAAGCACAGTCTGCAACTACTACTGCGGCAGGTAAAGTCAAAGTAGAAGTCAACGGTACTCCTTCTGCTCAAGCAGCTACTACTGTAGGTGTAATCGCAACAACTGATACTAAACATGCCACAGGGACTCCTCAAGCTCAAGCAGCTACTATCAGCTCTACAGGTAAGGTTCTAGTACAAGCTGAGGGTACACCAGCTGCACAAGCTGCCACAGTTACAAGTGCTGGTAAAGCTAAAGCCTCTGTTGTAGGAACACCTCAGGCTCAAGCAGCAACAGCAACTGGAGCTGATACTGTTCTAGTTAAGGTCTCAGGTACTCCTCAGGCTCAAGACGCTAGCATTGGTGATGTTGTTGAGGTTATTGTCTCTGTAACGGGGGCAGTATCAGCACAAGCAGTATCTGTTACTAGTGTTGGCAAGGCTAAAGCTTCTGCAACTGGTGCTGTACAAGCTCAGACTGCATCTATTACTGGTGTCAGTACAGTTAAGGTAGCATTCACTGGAGTACCTCAAGCTGCTAACTCTAATGTGGTTAGTGTAGGCACTGTTACAGTCAAAGTTACAGGGGCACCACAAGCTCAAGTTGCCACTACTGTAGGTTTCATCTCAACAATAACAATTGATATTTCAGGAGTCGTTGTAACAGATGTAATCTTCGATATCAACGTTCAGGCTATCGTGATTTACGATATCAACGTTCAGGCTGATGTAACCTATGATGTAGAGCTCCCCACTGACTTTGACACTCAAGCTGCGGCTTGAACTGAGAATGGAGAATTAAGCTATGGCTGAAACCGGAGCACTCACCCCGTTCAACTTCACAATGCGTTCGGGGGATACCCAGATAATCCAAGCAACAGCTAAGGATCTTGCAGGAGTTGTAGTAGATCTTACTGCAGCTCTAGTTGAGTGGAGCATCTACGCAGATGCCTTTGAAGGTGCTGTGCAGCTTGCCAAATCAGCTACAGAGGGTGGACCTCCTTCCACCGAAATTACATTCCCCGATGCAGTCAACGGTCGTTTCGATGTTGCTATTGATCCTGCAGATACCGAAGCTCTAGCAGGAAGATACTACCACGAGGCTCAGATAACACTTGCAGCTAAGAAGCGCACTGGCCTTGTAGGTAGAATAACCATTAAGACTGACAGGATCACAACCTAACTGCAGTTTGAATAGCCGCATTGGCTACAAGTCACACAACCCTCTTTATGTACAAGTGAAGGTGCCTCACAGTTGGGGCAGGATTCCTTTGTGACAACGGGTAACTCGATCACGTTTGGAGCAGACAAGGATGATTCATTCCTCCCGTCTCTGCCGCGCTCCAAGTGTTCATGCAATACATGGCCTATTCTGGCTACGAGTGATCCATAATACTTACCCTCGATCCAACCTGAATCATTTGCAGAGACTACCTGCTGAAGTTCATCGGATATGAAGTCGACATTGTCGAGAGTCCGCATGAGAGCGGTGATCATGAGAGTCAATGCAGTCATCCATTCAGCCGACTTACCAGATCTCGAACTGATAAACATCTCGAAAGGTCTACCATCCTGATCGTTGATGGTCACATACAAAGCGCTGTTGTGGGAGGGCCATCGAACCTTGTAAGTAATACCAGAGAGTTCAGTAGGTCTCTTAGGCAACTCTTGGATAGAATGGAGCGAATCATCAGTCAGCTTTGACTGGACCCCCGCGGATTCTAACACCGAGCCTCGGATATCAGAGGGGCGATATGTTGTACAACCTTTACATCCAAGGTCGTAAGCTAACCTATAGACTTCATTGAACTTTTCAAGGCTCAGGCTCTCTGGGCAGTTAATTGTTTTCGATACCGAGGCATCCACCCATTCTTGACATGCAGCTTGAATTCTCACATGCTCGAAGACTGATAGATCCGCCGACTTCACCATATACTCAGGGAGGCCTAGATTGTCCATTTCAGATGATGGTATTGCAGGTCCATGCACTTGGTGGAATACTCTATAGCCGTAGTCGTGGGCAGTGTATTCTTTATTCTTCCCGTCAGGCTGGAGCACTTTTCTCTTGACTATGTAGTCGAATACAGGTTCGATCCCAGAAGATATATTCCCGTAGTAGATCGAAGTAGTTCCAGTAGGTGCAATCGTTAGGAGTACGCCGTTACGAAGCCCTTGATCAGCAATTAGATCCTGTATGTCAAGTGGCAGCTTCTTGAGGAAGGGTGCATCAAGGATCTTACGGTCATAAGCAGGGAAGCGACCTCTTTCACCTGCTAGAACTGCTGATGTTTTATAGGCTTCAATTGCTATTGCTCGCATTACGCGTCGGGCGAAAGCTTCAGATTCAGGGGTGCCGTACTTAACTTTGAGCTGTGCCATCGCATTGGCAAGTCCTGATATGCCAAGTCCCAAGCGACGCTTAGCAATTTCCTCTTCACGTTGTGCGTCGAGAGGGTAGTTGGTGACGTCAATGACATTGTCAAGAAATCGAACCCCCATGCGAACGGTATTCGATAGGAGATTCCAATCAAAAATGGGTGCATCGGAGAAAGGGTGGATGACCATACGGGCGAGATTGACTGCACCGAGGTTACACGTCCCGTTAGGAGGCAATGGCTGCTCTCCACAAGGGTTCGTGCATCGGATCTCCTCGCAGTAGGAGAGGTTGTTGAGGTCATTAATTCGGTCAATATAGATGACGCCGGGTTCAGAGTACTCGTATGTCGAAGTCGTAATAAGTTTCCAAAGGTCTTTAGCGGATGTTCGTCGATAAATGTATTGCTTAATATCATTGTCATCGACGAATTCTCCTATGTGTGAGCCATCAAGGGGTGGTACGTTGAAGTACAGATCCCAGTCCTCATTATAGTTGACAGCCTCCATGAAGGCATCGGAGATAAGAATGGATATGTTGAAATTAGTCCAGCGACCTTTAGTCTGTTTTGCCTTAATGAAATCCACCAAATCAGGATGAGAATCAGTCATGGTTGCCATCATAGCACCACGACGACTGCCCGCTGACATAATAGTTGCACACATGGAATTCCACATATCCATGAATGGTAATGGCCCTGAAGCAACCGAGCCAGTCTTGTGGAGGATAGCACCTCTAGGTCTTAGGGTGCTGAAGTCCATTCCAATTCCACCACCCTGTTGCATAGTGAGCATGGCATCCTTCAAAGCATCAGCAATGCTTGCCATATCATCTTCGATAATGCGATCGACATAGCAGTTCATCAACGTGACTCTTCTACCTGTGCCTGCTCCAGCGTTGATGCGACCTCCAGGCATCCACAGACCTACTAACATAGCTCCTAGAGCTTCGTCTTTATACTCTTTGGAATCATGTATGTAAACACCTTCTACGACCCGCTTCATAGACTGATAAGGGTGTTCTTCGGAACTGTAGCGGTATTTATCCTTCCAAATGTCGAGTGTGAGTTCCTGCTCAAACATGTCAAGGGATTCGTGGATTGGATCTAGTTTGAATTTCTCGTTAGACATTCCGACTTATCTCCCTATCGGTTTTGAGGTCGCCATAGATGATTGCCTTGCGTAGCTTCCAGCAGTAGTTAACCAGAGCTCTATGGGGCCCAAAGTTAAACATTATGTCGTTCAGACCTAAAAGGGCGTCTGATACCGATATCATGGGGACTTCAGGTCTTTGATTATAAGCCAACTGGATCTTCCAGTACGAGGCAGTCTTTTCTTCTAGGCTGGGCATTTAACAAGTTCCTACTTGGCGGAGGCGGCTTGCTTAGCATCGAACCGCTCTTTCCACTTGACGTACTCAGGATACTGCTTACTAGCGTTCTTATGTGACTTGGGAGTTTTCATGTTTCTCTTGATGTGACCTCTGTTGTAGATTCGCCTGTATATAGGAACTTTAGCTGTGGTGTGACCGCCCTTACCTTTTACATGGATAACACCAGTTTGAGTGTGACTATCCATGAAATTGTACCAAGCTTGCTTTGCATTAGATCTAGCTTGTCGGGTAGCGTGAGGCATCATCTTGCTGATGATGTTTTGGATTTGCATACTAACATGCATTACGCAGCTTCCTTTAGTTCGCCCCAAGAGAACCCTTGCTTGACTCCTACTTTGAAGGGAACTCGAGTGAGGCCCATAGAAGGTGCAACTCCCTCCATGATTGGGATTACAATGGATTTAACTTGTTCGATTAGCACTGGATTGTTACGCGCCTCTATGAGGATAGAATCATGTACTAGGTTGATAATCTTGACACCCAACTCAATGAGTTTGGGCTTACATCTAACAGCTGCGGTTAGATTGATATGACTTGCAATGGATTGATGTGGGAAGTTAGCCGCTTCGTTCTGTCGATCCTTCAGATTGACTTGTGTAACCAATCCAGGCCGCTTCTTATTTCCAAAACAGGTGATTAGCGTTTGGTTGTTACGAGGTGCAGCTCTGCATCTTTTAATGAAGGCGTGAGCTTGTGGGAATCTGGCGAACCAGGCGTCGATGTAGCTTTGAGCTTCTGCACGACTGATGTCGTACTCTTCTGCCAGAGACGGCGCCTCGCGACCATACATAATACCGAAGTTAACAGCTTTTGCACGCATCTTCTCCTCTGGTGTGTAGTTAGGACCGAAAAGGTCTTCTGCAACTTCATTATGCAGACTTCGATCTGTGGAGTTGTAGATGGCAAGCAGTTCAGGGTCTCCAGATAGTTGTGCTAGAGAGCGTATCTCAGCTTGGTTGAGATCAGGCTCTAATAGAATGTAACCTGGAGCTGCCACAAATATATTGCGGATAGAAGCTTCACGAGGAATATTTTGCAGATTAGGCGCGCGACTTGCTAAGCGACCTGTAGGAGTCCCGTGGATCAAATACGTAGTGTGTACACGACCGTCGGCTTCGAGGTTAGCCTCTACACCTTGTTTCTTTCCTGTAATGTAGGTAGACAGTCGCTTGTGCTTAATTCGATAGTCCTGCAAGGCAACGACTACAGCATGTTTCGGCAACTTCTTAAGTACATCTTTGCCTGTACTACGTCCGTGGCGTTTTGGCAAGTGTAACTCGTCGTAGAGGAGTTTGGCAATCTGCGCAGGACTCCTAGGGTTGATTGCATAACCTGCAAGCTCCTGAAGTTTTAGTTCTCCGGAATTGACCTCAGCGGTTAGCTTCTCCTTGACGACAGCTACTTGCTTCTGGTTAATATGTATCCCGTTGCTCTCAACCCACTCAAGTAGCTCTGACGCAGGTATCAAGGTCTTGGTGTAGAGCTTCTCGAGATGCTTGTTGGCCTTAACTCGAGCGCGTAGCTTGTGGAACAATTGTAAGGTGTAAGAGACATCAGGAGCTAGGCGATATTTACAAAGGAGGTCGAAAGGCATATTGGAGAAAGATCCGTCCTTCTCCTTATAGGGGTCTGTCAAATACTTGTAGTCAGGAGCTCCTAACACATCACTAGCACAGGATTCTAGATCGTGGATGCCCGGATTTTCGTCTAATGCATACGAGAGGAGAAGGGTGTCTTCATCGACTTTACAAGGGAGTCCAACTTCGTGGAGGAATCCAGCGTCGAACTTTCCGCTGTGCCAGATCCATCTGGGATGTGGATGTTCAAGCAGTTTTCTTGCATGCTCAATAAGACTTGGTGGAATAACGTGAACTTCTTCAGGCTTGACGGCGACCCCCAACGCGAGGATACTATTAGTTCTACGGTTGAGACCAGTGGTTTCAAGATCCGCAGAAATATACGGAAACTTAACAAGAACATCACTGATAGCACGCACATCTTCAGCATTTGTGTGGATGCATATAGTCGGCTCGATCGGTACTTTCGGTTCTCCTCCATTAACTAACTCCACTGCATAAGTGAGGTCTTCTCTGAACTGTCTGTACGATCCTGTACCTCTGAGAAGTGCTGCAGGATGTAACACAGGAATAATACCATGTCTGGCAAAGTCGGATGGTATCAACTTGCCACGGTCTTGAGTGATCTTGAGGTTGTAGTTGTTCGTTAACGCCCACATAGCTGCATTGCCAAGAGCGAGGATAACGTCTCTAGGTGCTAGATCCACTTCATTTAGAAGCCGGGAATTGCAAGCTCTACAGCCTTGTGCTAGCTTGGATTGATCTTTCTTTCCTGGTGGATGACATGCTAGAGCGTTCGTGGTGAACACATCATCAGGTTCAATGCCTAAAGGCTTCAAAGTCTGCCAAAGAACACTGCCTGAAGGTGCGTCATCAACAAAAGGAATACCTTTCCGAAGTTCAGATACTCCAGGTGATTCACCCACTAGCATGAGCCTAGCGTTAGCATTACCTCGGCTCCCGACAGTACGGTGAGCCTTAAACGGGCACTCCTTACACCCCGATCGCTCAACTCCTTTCAAGGTCATATGAAACTTCCTGGTCTACAGTAACGTGCTTCGTGGTTTAAGGCGGGCGCTACCCGCGTGGTACAGCCACCGAGGCTGGATGTATCTACAAACCGAATTTCCTCCCGCTCAGGCTTTGTAGACCAATTGCCCACGATGATCTCGATAGCGCTGGCGAGCTCTGTGCGAGCCTGTACTTGCCACCAGTATAGTGCTACTTTCACCTTTTGAAGGGCTAATAGTGAGACCCTCTTTGATTCTAAATCGTCCATGATTATCTATTTCTCCTTCCTTTCTCAGTTCGCGTAGTTCGTTCAGGTATCGACAGCGTTTACGCCCGCAATGGTTAAGACGTTTGCGCATCGGCAGCTTGTGACTCACATTCTCACCTCTCGTCTAGACACGTTCCACTTCAATATTCTTGTCACCAATGTCCCAGCTGAAGTCTCGTATCGGTGACCAGTACACGTCAGGGAACGGGTGCTCGTCGAGGCGCACCTCGATCATCTGCTGTGAGCACTCACTGTTCGGGAATCGAATACTCAGCTTCGTCACAGTAGTGGTAGTTGGTCGCCAATCTGAAAACTCGTGATGTATTACACGTACTCTGTCACCTGGTCGAAGATCGTCGATGATAGTAGTTGCTGTCGTTTTAGACATTATTTGATCCAGCTGCGAATTTTGGCTAGGTTTTCCAAGACAAGAGGGGTTGCCTCATTAGCTGTTTCCCAGTAGTCACCTCGAGGAGGATGATCTGGCAAGTCTTTAGTGAGCACTATGTTGTGTAGCCCCAAGCGGATAGGCACCGCTGAATCAATACCCTTCACGACTAGAGACTTGCAGCAATTAAGATCATCTTGCAGGTTATCAGAGAACCCAAGGAGATGGATGTCAAAACCTGGGCGGAGCTTGAAGCAGGCCTCAATCAGAGGTGCGCGCGAACCAATCTTTCCTGTAGCATGCCTGGGAATCCCCCAAGCTTTCACGTTTGGAATCTCAGCTAGCTCCTCGGCGCACTCAACGAGTTCGGAGAATGTCTGCCCTTGAGGCACCACCATATAGGGTCTGTTAAGCTTACTCCAGACTTCAGCTCCCTCGGTTGACATCCTGATAGTCTCGCTGGGCCAACCAATTAGGTCGGGGAGTGCAATGACATCAGGGGGGATTGCATTACACGCAGCTTTCATGGTATCGACGTCGACTGGATGCCCTAACTCAATTACGGAGTTATCCATGATAATGTAGCGGTTAGGTTCATTATCTTCTGGATCAAGTCGATGGAAAGCATCATTGTACAACTCAGCTTGTGCAGCTACATCGTGAGCTAGCAGAAGGTGATAGTTCCCAAGTGCGTCATGCGCTGCTAATGAGCAAAGCATGTCAGGTGGAGCTACTGGTGCAAACTGTGCCATTGTGTCAAACCTCTGGGTATAGGATTTCAAGCGCTTTGGACACCTTAGCTACTACTCGATTAGCATCAGGTAAGGTCCAAAGTTGGAACTCCGAGTAACTTATTCCAATACTTTTGGCGGCTAGACGGAAGGGGGCATCAGCATCCTTTAGGATAATATCTGTAAAGTCATATACTATTGGCATGTAGACTTTATAGGTTTTGCCTCCACTGATTTCAATGGTTCCCATGTATTCTCTAACCCCAGGAAATTCTCTCGGGCCGATTTCCGGCATTGGATTAGACTCCGATTTTGACGAGGCTGAAGAATTCAGAGCGAGCTGCTGGTACATCTCTGAGAAGGCCTCTGACGCTTGATGTAGTAGTCATTACACCAGGAGCTGCAATGCCACGAGCAGCCATACAAGTGTGCTCTGCAGAGATCACAATAATGACACCTTTCGGCTTGATGTACCTGTGGAACAGATCAGCAATACGATCACAGATGCCTTCTTGTAATCCAGGTTTCTCAAGGCCTACAGCTCTCACGAGACGTGGTAACTTTGATAATCCAACTACCCGATCGTCTGGGATATATCCAACAGCTGCTCTACCAATAGCGGGTAGAAGGTGATGCTCACAAATCATTCGGAATGGAATGTTGTCTTGAGTAATCATTCCAGCATGGTTTCCAGGGCGCGCGAATCCGGTGCCAATTATTGCCTCAGCATCGAATGACTGATTGAACTCCTGCAGGTACGATGCAAAACGTCTTGGAGTATCTCTGAGACCTTCTTCATTGAGATCCAATCCTAGATCAGCTAACATCGAGCGTACGGCACCTTCTATACCCTTAGTACGCCTCTCTGTCACCATAGTAATTGTTGCCGACAAAATCGCCTCTTGTGTTGTTTTTGGAGTACGTTTAGGATGCCTGCGTCGAGTTGTCATTTATTTGCCTTTCTCGTGGCCCCGAGAAGTTATACCCCTAATTTGGGCTTTCAATTCTTTCCGTTTTAGGAGTGTAATCTCTCTAGGTGGGGAGTTTACTGTTAAGGGTTCGTTCAACTCTAGATACTTAAGGATCAAAAGTGATAAATCCTTCTTGATATGTAGGTAGGGAGCAACTTGTGGTAGAATCCTCCTTATAACGTAGGCAGTACATTGCCACTCATAGCCTTGTTTGGCATTAGGATTGTACATCTTTTTCGTATATATCCGACCTGCTTGAAGTTGGTCGGTTACCCAAATAAGGACTCCCTTATGGGTATTGGCAATACCAAGACGAGGTCCATTACGATACACATTTAGTGAGCCCTCACCATCAATCAAGCCAGCTAAGTAAGCCCAGAAAGTTTCTGGTAGCTCTGGTACTTGATATTCTCTCCAACTTGTCATTTACCTTTTTGATGCCCCCAAGCCAGACAGTGGAGCTGTGGGAGAACTGTTACGTCGGCGAGTGATGGTTCTTTCAGCACACGATTGAATAGCCACTCCATTTGATTCAGGATGAGTCGTCGTACTGCAGTGGTTCCTTTCGTATTCACTGGAGTACCCACTGAAAGGTAGAAGGGAACTCTAGGGAATAACTCATGCTTGGAGATTGCAAACTCGAGATCATCCTCACCGAAGATAACCACCTTGAAGACTACCTTCACAAATTTATCATGTTCAAGAAGTTTATAGTACCGGTTTAATATCTCATGGTCGAGTTTTCCTGACATACCTGAACTTGGAGGTTTCGGGGATACTGTGATCAAGTTACATTGCTCAACCCAACTGCTGTAAAGAGCACCTTCAGTCTCCACAGCAATTTTATAGTCACGCTTAAGCTCATAGACAAGGTCTCGAAGATCATGCATCACTGGATCTCCGCCAGACAAAGTGATCCATGGGGAGGGCTCGAGACCTTGTATTCCAGTGATGATCTCATCTGTAGTAAGCCTGATAGCATTCTTCTTAATTAACTCAGGAAGAACTGCATGAAGGGAGTCACACCAATTGCATCTGTAGGGACAGCCACCAAGACGGAGGAAATGTGATCTCTGCCCACAAAGCAAGCCCTCACCTTGAATAGTAGGGCCGAAGAGCTCAACGACTGGAAAGCGTTTTTCTTTGGAATTAGACTCTGCCATGGCTAAACTCATATTCTGGGACACCATCGACAGTTTTGCCTACTGTCATATCCTGATAGATGTTCGGATGCCGAGCTTTAAGCCTACTAGCAATCTCAGCCATCACTAAGCGGATTTCCTCTTCAGCATGCTCAGTAGTTCGCATTGCAATCATGTGGCGCCAATTGCGGTGATTAGTCGTCACGATAATCGAGGTTGCTAAACCGATAGGAGCTAGTCGACGCATCGCTGAAGTCAACTTCTTCTTCAAACTGAACGGTTGATTATCCAAGTCAAGATCTTTCGCCAGCTTCTTCTGAACTTCCTCCAGTATTTCGAACGTTCCCTCAAATGCCTTCATATAATCGCTTGTGGTGCACAGAGATGTAGGGATCCAGCCTTTAAGGTCGGTGAGCCTGACATAACGAAGGCTCTCCTGACTGAACGCACATAGTCGATGTCGGACGATTTCATGAGTGAACACTCGTGAGCAGTTGACAATCGCGAAGGTATCCGATGCGTGCTCAAGTACAGAACCATGCTGCTGCTTCAGGATGTTATTTATGTACCTCTTATTACCCTCACGTACTTTCGTCACATTAGCATTTAAGCCAGGTTCGAAAGAACGATAGCACATTCTTCCGGCAACTTCGATAAGAGTCTCAGCATCCCCTGCATTAGTGTTCCAATTCGCAGCTCCTACTGATCCGAGCAATCTATAAAGTTCCCTATAATCCAACGTTGTTGAAGCGAGATGAAAGACTTCGGGTATAACTCGTTGCATTATGCATCTCCTGGAATGTAATCAGCATAGCAGTTGGGAGTCTCATGAACACGGATCGATTGAAGCTTGGCGGCTCCATCAGATCGCTCATTAACTCGAGGAGCTAGCCGTGTGAACCAATGCTCTGCTAGATTCTCAGCAGTAGGGATGTTTTTCAATATACATAGTTTTCCCATTGCACTATCCGTTACAACATATTGTCCGTTTCGTTGAATGTACTCCTCCACACCCCCTGCAGTTAATTGTGACATATCAGACAAAAATATTTTGTAGAGCCAAGGATCCGCAACCCAAAGCATCATTCCGTGATCGCAGGGAGCATCGATGACGTTCATCATCTCGTCTTTGAGGAAGCCGAAGTCAAGAACCATTCCTTGTTGCTCACCGGTTTCGATTAGTTCGCTCTTGGCAACACAGGTAGCTTCGATCGTGTATCGATGCCCATGGAGGTTCTTACACTTAGAGCCGTGAGTTGTCACTCGATGCCCTGCATCGATGCCAATCTGCCTAGTTACAGTGTGCATTATAGAGGCCCTTCCTGCTCTACATGATTGTGAGTGTGCATTATGACCCTACGATGTATGTGCGCCCACTTGAGCTCACGTTTGGTGCTCTCACCTGTGTATTGAGCAACAGCGTGCTCCCAAGCACCAGTTCGTCTCTCAGCGACACCAACTGCCCATTCATCTGGCATGCGGAGACAGTCGATGATGAGAACTGCAGTAGAATTGAGAATCTTATCTAAGTGAACTAGATCCAGAGTTTCCTTTTCATCCTCCGTAGGTGTCCAAGTACCCTTGACTGACGTGGCTACCGAATAGACTGTATGTCCATGAAGGGCTAGCCATTTGTTCCAAGCATGGAATTGATCCATGTAACGAGCCGAACCACAAAGTGTAATTCTCATGTACTTATCCCCCTAACTGCAAGTAGAACCACTGCAAGTGCTAAAGCTCCAATGACGAATATAGAGAAACACCAAAGAGCTATCCTCTCGAATGTACTGGTGGATTCTGAGCTTGGTTCACGTGTTGGCATGTTTCTCTCCCTTGCTTGATTCCTCAGTTTGCCGCCAGAGAACACCATGTTCATCACAGTTCCACTTGGGTGTGTTTAGTATAATGAGCTTGTCGCGTACGGCATCATCAATTGAAAGGTCAACTTGATCTGCTAGCACTTCGAGGAGAATTGCAACGTCAGCAATCTCTTCGAACATCCCTGAAGGGTTGATCTTGCCGAACTCACCCCTGATAGTACCTTTGTGAAGCTCATCAGCAAAGACTTCTCCAATCGCGTTCCCGTCCGCTCCTGTTGCTATGCAGAGTTCAACTGCTTCATGTAGGAGCCGAAGAGCGTGGAACTTCAAGTCAGAGTCATTTTCTACTCCTCCGTCATGACTTCTGTGCCAGCGAACGACTTCTCGTGCTAAAGCGAACTCCATTAGCTGGCTTCATTCATGAGGTCGACGTCATACTCAGTAGGATCTTTGATACCAGCAGCAATAAAGCCATCGTGGCGAGCTCGACAAGTTGCGCATATTCCACAGTGCTTGACTCCACCAGCATAGCAGCTCCAGGTGAGCACCCAAGGGACGTTTAGTTGTGTTCCAATTTCGATGATCTGTGATTTGTTAAGCCACTCAAGAGGTGTGCGGAGACGCACTCTGTGGTAGGTGCCAACGTAGATTGCATTAGCCATTGCACCAATGAACTCTGGGGTGCAGTCTGCATAAGCCCAGTTATGGGCGTCTTCAGCGTGCGCTCCGAAGTAGATGTAAGCGTCATCGGAGTCTTTTATTGATCCTATAGCCAATGCAGTGATATAGGAGAGCATCTGGCCATTTCGGAAAGGCACGTACATTGGAGACTGACCCTTGATCTTGTCATAGGTCGTCTCTGGGATTGCCTCCTTCTCATCTGTCAGCATGGATAGAGGCTGCTCAGCCATCCTTGCAGTACGATGTGGGATGTTCAGAGACTCAGCTATCTGCATAGCCGCCTGAACTTCATTGGAATGACGTTGACCGTAATACATGGAGATTGCCGTTACGTTCTCGACGCCAACTTCCTCTTCAGCTAGATAGAGACAGGTTGAACTATCGATACCGCCGGATAATAGCACAAAAGCTTTGGTAGTCATGATACCCCCCTGAGCCGGTGTTAAAGTGCCACGATTATATTGATTGAGCTGACTTGATTGATTCTACCTTTAGTGGTCAGATTTGACGCCGTAGTCACATCGACATGCTTAACGTATACACCACATTCGGTTTGGAAATCCAGAATGAGCTTGGCGATTTTGCTTTCGGTTTCGATCTTGGCAGCCTTTACTTCGCTGATGTCCATAGTTAATCATCCCTTGGGTGAGTTGGAAGAGGTGGAAAGGATGGAGGGGATTTCTCCCCTCCATTCAGTTCAGGTACTTCAGGCACTTTAGATACTTCAGGTTCTTCAGGTGCCTCAAGTACTTCAGGTTCTGAGCCTGGTTGGATATTCCCTTCGCGTAGGAAGCGTTTGATCTCATCGAAGGAGACTCTGTAGATGCCTCCAACTTTGATGATCCTGAAATCACCTCTGTCACGCATCTTACATACAGTAGGATAGCTAACATCGATGATCCAGGCAAACTTACGGAGGGAAGTCCATCCGCGACTAATCGCCTGAGCTAGTGAAGCTTCTTGTCGATTAGACGAAGTCATCTCCACCACCAGCGGGAGCGAGGATCTCACGCACGTTGTTGCGCTTCTCTCCCTGATATGGCTTGATGTCAACGCGCACACGAAGACGCTTGCCGACCATCACTCCGGAAGCAGCAACTTCCTCAGGATCGAAGGGTCCCTCAAGCAACTCAGGTGCCACACGCATGATTGCTTTCTTGGTGCGTGGCAAACCACCCTCATTGAATGTGGTGTGTGTGAAGAGCTTGCGGCCGGCAAAATCGCCATCTTCAACCTCAACACGCCAAGTCCACATTGGATTGCCTGAGCTCTGGCTATACCCGAACTCAAGCTCGTCGATAACACAAGCGTAAACGGCACGAGGAAGAAGCTCGTAACCGGCATTTTCATCAGTGTCTCTAAGGTCGACTACAAGTCCACCCTCCTGACCGCTCTCACCTCCCTCCGTTTCCATGCCTTCAGTCTCTTCGGCTGCTTCGGCCGCTTCGGCTGGTTTGGCTTTTGCCATGGCTTACTTCTCCTTAGGTTTTTGGGGTTGTTTGGTTTGGGAAAGCCCAACTGAGTCGAAGATCGATCCCATGGTTGGGTTGTCATAGTAGGTTTTCTTGAACTTAGAGAACCTACACTTAGCATCGTACTTAAGTCCAGGCTGAACGAATAGACGACGAGGGGCATCACCCGAGTCGCCTTCTACCTGGCCCATAGTTAAGTAACCCACCATATCCATAAAGCCCTGAACTTGTGAAGAGAGCTTTCCAGTCATGGCAGGGGAGTAGTGGAATTTCTTGACCTCATCCTGAGTATAATTACGTGCACAAGTCATGAGCACATTCATGGGCAGATCCCTAAGGTTCCTAACTAAGCGTTGGATCATACCGTGATTGCGCTTATATTCTGTCCACTCTGCAGTAGCAGTCTCCTCATCCACCTTAGTATCAATGGTAATCCCAAGAAGCTGATACATGCAGAACGTTTCCACTTCGGATAGTGAGTCGATGATAACGGTATTGTACTGACGTGGGTTGACGATATCACCGGGCTCGCAGCCTTTGAATCTGGCTTCGAGTTCTTTGAGCTTCTCGATATTCCCGTCTTCGCGGAGCTTGCAGTGGATTTTCAAGAAGTCATACACACGAGCTACTTGCTTGTAGTGCGTTACACGAATATGATCGATGTTCCTGAAGTTGTGCTCCTCACTGTCCAGTGTTAAATCACCGGATTCAGCATCTACCATCAGAACATCCTGCATCGAGGGGACAGCAGCTGCAGTTCCCATGAGATAGGTTTTGCCCACCCCATAACTGCCATATACCAGAAGAGAAAGGTATCTCTTTCTAGTAGAAGGAGTGGTGATCTGAAAAGGAGGCGGCCCTACCGGCTTGATTACAGGTTTTGCCGATACAGCTTGTGTAGATCCTGGAGCTGGTAGCTTAATACCAGGTTTAGTTAGGGGCTTAGCTGTAGCGGGTTTGGCAACATTAGCTGTAGCGGGTTTTGATGCTGTGGTGTGCTGAGATACTGGCGCCATGTTTCTCTGTCATCCTCTCTAGGTTCAGTTGTCATTTCCATTTCATTTATCCAATCACTACCATCATCTAAAGAAACGCATGCTGACTCAAAATTGCAATAAGAACACTCTCGCGTCGGATTGGGGTATAAAGGTAAATCGGGATTAAGTATGTCTTCCAGCTCAAGAAGTACTTTAACTCCCTCAGCCTGAATCTGGTGAGCATTACGCTCGACACGGTCTCGCTGGATGAAATCGTCTCTGTCCTCAGTTTCACGTTGCAGAAGCTCATTGTAACAGGCTATATTCTCTTCAGGAGAAGTCTCAATCATGCCATAGACATTAACTAAAGCCTTCTTGTAATTGCTTGCAGTGGTCTTCTGCTGTTTGGCGGTGGATATCTTCCCTGATGCCAGGATACGAGCTTCGTTTGGTATATCTTTGCGATGCTGTTGGTAAATGACTCCTGCGATCTCTTGGCCATACATAACAGAGGCTAGCCAGGAATACGCAGTTACCTGTCCATCTGTTGGGAGATGATCTGTTCGGACTTGAGCAGCAGTCTTGTACTCTACAATCCAAAGCCGTTCATATTCATCAATGGCTACTCTGTCGAGGGTTACTCGGTAGATAAGAGCTGAGTAGAACTCTTTGAACTTCTCAGGGAGTTCGATTGGAACTTCGGCTCGAACCTCAACTTGAGGATGGCCGTTGAATATGAATGTTGGGAGAGGGTCACGAGTCTCGAGCCAGATGATATAATGCTCCATCATGGCAACACCTAATTCTAATGCTTCCTTCCAATCGTCAGGGATCGCATAGTTAGGTGCCTTTCGACAAGCCTCTGCATATACTCGCAGAGCTGCTGCTGGCGAACCGTAAACGTTATATCCGTGGTAATCCTCTAATGCGAAATGTACACCCGTGCCCAGCCAAAGAGGCGTTGCTGAGTAGCCCCTTATCCGTAGATTCTGTCTGAGATGACTTGTCCACCCCCAGAGTCGCCTACAGCGCCGAAAAGTTGATCGGTCTGATGTGCGTATGTAGGCAATTGGAAGTGTCACTAGAGAGGAGCCCCCACTTTTCAGCTCAATTACTCATAAATTATAAACTATGATACATTGGGTGATCAACAAGTTTTTGATGGTTCGTCCTCCATCGTTAGATGATAGATCCAACCATTTGCTAGCTTAATGCGAATTACTCCATGGATCCAGAGATTTTCCACGTCGAGTCCAAGATCATCGACTTGATCTTGCTGCAGTACATAACTCTGATCATCTTCCTCATGGCGAGCAGTCACTTTGAGTTTCATTTCAGTCACCCTTATTTAGGAAGTTGAGAATTTCAGGGTAGTCACCAACTATAGCCGATCTAATTGAGCATGTACCATTTCGTTGAGCGAAAGTTTTAGTACCTTTGACAGCGCAATTGTCTAATGTGGTTTCTACCCAGCTACGAGGGCCTACGTACTCTAGAATACGCAGTACACGAACGATATCTTCAGCCATTAGCTTTCTCCTGTCGTTTTAGTTGCCCACGCTTGGTCAACAAACCACGTTCAATTAAGAGGTCTACTTCAATTGCAGGCCCTTGAAGTCTCGAAATAGACTTATTGTTCAAGTAACGGTAAGCCGCGCGATTTGGATCAGTATCACCAAAAGTGTTTCTCGTACCCATAGGAGGCACTTCATAGTAACGAACTAGCTTTACCGACTTGTTAGCTGCACGAAGCTGTTTAAGCCTCGCTAAAATGTATGGACCTCCTGTTAGGTCAAGCATGAGTTTATTCTCCTAGTATTGTACGACCCATCTCTAAGCCCTTCGAGTAGAACGGTTTATCATAGCGCTTGTGTATACTCTCCGACATCATCAATTCGGAGATGCACTCGTCCAGGGCCTCAACCATTTGTGCCATCTGTTCGCGGAATTCTGGGCTCAACGATCGATTAGTACGTAGAATTGCAGCCGCAGCTCGAGCCATGTTGTTCATTAGCTTTCTGCCTTGTTGGAGAGGAGTTTGATGAGTTCTTTGGGGTCTTTGAGTACTGCGTTGACGGTTCGGTTTCTCATGTTCAAGATTTCGAACACCCTATCTTCAATGGTATTTTTGTGTCGGATGTAGTAGATGTTAACAGGGTTCTTAGTCGTCATGCGGTGAAGTCGATCTTCAGCTTGAATGTTCCCAGAGCGATCCCATTCACAACCTAAGAAGTATCCAGTAGAGCATGACTCTAGAGAGAATGACTGTGCAAACTTGATTGTGCAAACAATTATTCCTCTGAGGTTCTTAAACTGTTCAATAGTATCCTTTACTTTCTCAGGATTCACCCCACCTTTTAAGGTGCCTACTAGATGATGTCCTTCAGCATTTAATGCTTTCACTATGTGTGGAAGAGCTCGCACAAATGGTGTGAATATAACCATATGACGATCATTAACATCACGATCAGCGAGGTGCTCTAGGATCAAATCTAGACCTGCACCCTTTTCAACCCCCGGATCGAGGATTTGAGGCGTGACGAGTATCTGACGTAGCTTTATAATGTTAGTCAGTATAGTGGAAGAGGTGAGCAGAGTGTCGTTAAGCTCTACCAACATGTCCTCTATCAGGGTATCGTGTAACTTGCGTTGGAGAGGTGAGGGATCGATGATGATAGTTTGTCTGGTCTTCTCTGGGAGCTCTGGGAGTACTTGACGCTTAGTCTTTCGGATTGCATAGTCGCGTAGTATCTCACGGAGATTGTCGGTATTCTTAGCTCCAATGATTTCCTGCCCCCAGGGGGTCTCATCGATTACACAGAAGGTGCTGACAAATTTCCAGTAGCTAGAGAATATGTGAGGCTTGATCAAATACAACATAGTCCAAAGGTCTTGAGGCCCCTTAGATACTGGTGTACCAGTCAGGAAAATTAGGTATGCAGACTTGAGCTTCTTAAGAGCCTTGAAGATCTGAGTCTTTCTGTTCCTAATGCGGTGAGCCTCGTCAACCTCAATAATGTCCCAGCGTAGCGGTACATGCATGTTAGCAGGCTTGATATCACGTTTCAGGATATCGAATGTGCATAAGACAAAATCAGTACTTTCCCAGAGTTTCTTACGCTCCTCTGGTTTTCCAACAATGAGAGTTGGTTGGACGTCTAGCCACTTCTCACATTCAGTCTGCCAGACGTAGACAGCTGACTTTGGACAGAGGATAAGGATTTTACCGAATCCAGGCCAGCTCCCATGCTCATCAGCTGTAATAACTTTGAGAGCTATGGCGGTCTTGCCAAGCCCCATCTCATGCCCGATAATAACACGCTTGCGCTTTACAGCAAACTGAATAGCTTCAAGCTGATAGGGATATAACTTAGGAGAAGCCATACTAGGTTTTGGTCTCAGCAACAGTCTCGGTATTCCTGAAGACAAAGCCGAAACACTTTTTGAAGGTGTCTGCCTTAGCCTCGGATACTGCAGCGCCCTTCTCAAGACCAATCATTTTGGCTTCACGCTCCTGCAGCTCGGATTCACGCTTGTTCCACTTCGCGATACATTCTGTGAACCTAATACTCTCGGCTCTCAGCTCCCTTATTGTTTCGGTATCCTTCTGCCTGAGCTTCTTGTCTTCGGTAGCTTGAGACTCAAGAGTTGCAGCTCGATCACGAATTCTCTTGACACCCTCTATGCCATCCATGCTGAAGGTTTTTTGTTCTACTATGTCGTCGATGAGTTGGGTAAGCTTTTCCATTAGAAGTCTGTCTCCGGTTAGAGGGTTTCTAGGTGCTGTTTAATGAAACGCATGCGTAACTTTAAAGACGTAATTGGCAGCAGTATGATATGAATGTCTTCGTGAGCTATTTGCCCCTGCATAGCTCGATGCATCAAGTCAATGGTTATTCGATACCCGAAACCTTCTTCTCTGAAGCCATCAGAACTACCTCTGAAAGTGACCATTGGACAGTAGAAGATTACAGCGTGGCGTATCAAGTCACTAAGAACATCTCCACAGAGGATATGATACTTAGCTTGAGTAACTGCTGGACCACATCTATAGAGGGTGTAAATAAGATGGTCGAGAAGAGTTCGGTCGAAGACGCCGTAAGGGTTGTCGTAGATTTGCTCTTGGCGAGCCTGGAAGATCGCCATTTGAAGCTCAAGGTTCTGTTTTGGGGTTTGGTCGCGTTGGATAGCTTCAGTAATATGGCGGCGCTCGAAGACTGAGCGTGATACTCCTGTATGAAAGGGGAGCCCGAAATGTTCGGCAAGAAGTTTGGCTGTTGTGGTTTTACCAGTACCTCCTGTACCAGTAAATCCGATGGCTACTTTGGTAAGATCCATAGAAGTCCCCCTAGTTAGGTATTATCTCTGATAACCCTGTTACGAGCTACTTGGTAGGAGTATTTGTGCATTACGACAGCGTTATGTAGTGCGACCTTGAGAGCAAGTTCTGGACTGCCTCCTTCACCGTACTCGTAGAAATCCTCTTTTTTATCAGGTTGAGGTTTACGGAGACTGCAGCGCCACATATCAGGTTCACATTGGAAGAGGTTATTTATTAGGTAACCCTTAGATTGGATGAATTCGATCCATTCGCCAATGGATCGCTCAGTCATGCTCCCCGCTACCATGTACAGTTACCCCAGCTTCAATCTTGAACTCACCATCTTCTTTGGGTGCCATACCATCATAATCCATGTTGATGTTAATATTGGACTCATCGGCAATGAAAGTGATCTTTTGAGCCCCCATTTGTACAATGAGCTTGGCTTCAACAACGTGAGCGGCACGAAAGTTGTTCTCGAATTGAGTAGCTACGATGTTCAGGAAGTCTTTTAGTCCGATCATGATTTGACCTCCTCAGACCAAGGATTGATCCCTTTACGCTTCTCGACCTCAGCTCTAGCTTTGACTCGTACTTCTACGATAGTCTCACCGGATACCATAACAGCATCATCGGTAAGAACGCCAAATCTATCTTGGTGTTGGAAGTGAATCCTGTAGATTATCATTGATCTGGTTCCTCTATCAAATTATTAACAATTATAAATTATGGTATATGGTCTAATCAAGAGTTAAATTTTAGTCCCCTTACGTAGGTTGCACATCAAATGGGTTAATTGTACATTATCCCAAACATGTTGACCACCTTTAGACAAGGGTATTTTGTGGTCGAGAGAGACTTGCTTGGGTACAACTGCTCTGTGACAAATTGCACAGATCCCTCTGGCATGTACATACAGCCTATGAAGACTGATTGAGGCATCAGGCTTCGAAGTCGGGTCGTACTCGAGGGCCCGAATTGCATGGCGTAGTGTTGGAGTTTTTTCAGAGTCAGACTTTCGGGCTCTGTATCTTCGACTGGTTTTGCGATTGACATACTTGGTATTTCGTACCTCTCGTTTCTTGACAAGGTGTTCACGACTCTGTTGCTTGCAGCAGGGTTTGCAGCGGCTATGTAAGCCATCTGAGGAGGTCTTATGCTTGTAGAACTCCTTGACGGACTTACGTTCACTACATTTACTGCAGATCTTCATAACTTTATGCACATTATGAAGAGTATGAACTTCATAACTTTTTGCTGTACTTGTTGAACAGGATGAAATAGCATCCATGACGAATAGCATCTCGAGAGTGAGGCTTACCTTTCTGGTAGAATTTCCAGTCCTTGAGTTTCTTGTCAGTGCAGAACTGCTTAGCTTGTTGAGCCATCTGTTTGAAGAGAGGAATGTGGTTAATATGACAAAGTGTCTTGGTAGCTCCAATAGTTTGAGGTGTGTGAAGAGACGCCCATTTATGCTGATCAGCCTTCCAGCTATAGATACGGTAGTCCTCAATCACAACTATTTCAGGCTTGAAAACATGTATGAGTATAGATATATCGGTGACAAACTCTTCAACGGACTTTGTTTTGACTTGTCCTGTTTTGAGAAGATCTGTGCCTATGAATTCGGCGATACCAGTAGTTTCACCTGGATCTATTGCAAGCAGACGTTTGGTAAATGGTTCCAGGTTGGTCTGCTCCCTTATTCTAGTGGCTAGTTGGTCGAATGTGTGCATAGATCAACCCTCTACAAACGTTCTTCCCACTATTTTACTAACCGCAATGGTACAAGTCTTACACGCCCGAATACCACAATGAGGTGACATGAACATTTTACTGCATCTCAAGCACTTGCGCATTCCAGGCAGATCTCTGGCTGGTAGATTATTAATAGTACGTGGGGGTTTTGTTCTTTGTGCCTGTGTTGGCTGAGACATTGTCCACCTCCAACCAAAGAAGGGAGCCCCTTAGGACTCCCCTCTCTACAGCGGTGGCTGTAAATTACTTACGCAGCTTCAGCTTCACCCTCCGTTGCTTCAGCTGTTTCCCCATCGCCATCGCCCTCACCTTCAGCAACTGGTTCTTTCTTGGTGGCTGCGAATACGATCTGGTACGGAACTGTCTGCCCCGTCAGCTCCGACAGCTCGCGAGCAATATCGCCTCGCTTAGCGCCGTCTTCAAAGTAACGCCGACGAATAAAGTCGACACGTGCCTCGCCGGAAGCCAGAAATACCTTGCGTCCCCGTCCCTGCTTTGCCTCACCTTCCTTTTCACCTTCGGTTGCGATTTCGCCGGAGTCTTCACTCTTGTTCTTCTTTGCCACTTAAACCTCCTAGGTTTGTGTTTGATGTGAATATGGAACTAGATGAAAGATAACATCATTAGAATATTAACATTTACTCATAGGTCCTTGCAACGTTTTTCTTTGGGTCCTCCTAGGGTTGGATGGTGAGTTTGAAGGCTTTGCGGTTACCCAGTGAACCTGCTTGCTTGATGCCTGCAATACGCTCAACAGTTTTAGTGTGTGACTGGATATATCTGCCTAAGCGCCGTGCATTGATCAGCTGTTGGTTCTCTTCGAAGTCCTCATGCATAGACGCCCATGCAGCAATGTCTGCAGCAGCAAACCTCTTATCAGGGCTAGCAATTCTGTGCTCTTTGGCAAACATTTTAAGTCCCTCTAACGCCCAGTCAGCATCAGACAGATTCCTATCCATGTGAGTGGAGATAGACTCTGCAATCCAGTCTGAGGGGATACCTAGAGTTTCAGCACCTATCAGCAGGCATTGCTCATAGTTGGCAAGGCGATGTGATGCAGTGTACTCAGTATCCCAAGCTCCTCCATTAACTGCAGCATTTAAGAACTTGTGCAGAAAGACAAGATGATGCGCCAACCACTTTGTGCGGCCGCTATACTTCTCTATCTGATGATCAACCCAAGATCCGTCATGAGCACCTTCAATAGCTGCCAACTCAAAGATAGCTGAACGCTGTATTATGTCCTGGTTATGAAAAGGTTGCTGAATGGCAGTCATAGCAAACGTTATACGGATTGGCACTCGTATCTGCCCAGTGGTAGAGTACAGCTTACGCATCTCGACGAATGGCTTAGGTTCTGTAGTTATTCTGCAGAGCTCATCAGAGAGGCGTTGTTTAAGGTCTTTATTGGTAAACTGTACATTGTCTATAACATGCAATCCTCCTGCAGAGGTTACAGATGCATACCAGTCTCTCAGATCTCCTGGAACATTTCGAAGGAGGGGCTTACCAGTAATGATGGAAAGCCTAAGAGAGCACAAAGAGGACTTACCACTCCCAGCCTCTCCGATAAAGAGCTCGATGGGCAACTGTGTCCCACGCCAGCGGTAAAGCCAAGGAGAAATATAAGTAAGCAGAGCAGCCATGGTCTTAGAA